>SAMEA104404100__coassemble_3314_pt1 | contig 10899 bp, 7 predicted proteins | sample SAMEA104404100__metabat2_low_PE_092 | metagenome-assembled genome bin SAMEA104404100 (sample SAMEA104404100) | Balaenoptera acutorostrata | reverse complement strand
GGTCAGGTCGGGAAGGGGGTTCAGAGGGCCGTTGTCCGCGCTGGTGAACACCTTAACGTCGGTCCACTTCTGGCCGTCGTCGGAGACCTGAAGCTTCCAGCTGGTGGGGTAGATCTTATTAAAGAAGGAGATGGTGAATCGGTTCATCTCCCAGACCTTCCCGGCACCCAGGTCCATCTGGAGCCATGCGTCGCCGATGTCCTGGCCGTTGGACTTGATGAAGTTGCTGTCCCACTTGGTATCGGGGTTGCCGTCCTTCACGTTCTCCTTGTCGCCGTCGCTGGTGCCGGAGACGGTGACGGTAGTCTGAGCGGCCACGTTGGTAAAGGCCACGGGGCCGGTGGTCTCGTGGTTGGGCTCCACGTACTGACCCACGTCGCCGGACAGGTCGGGACCTGCGGAGGCGGTGAACTCATAGATGGCGGCCTCAGCGGGCTCGTCCCACTCAATGACGAAGCTGCTCACGGGAGCCTGGTCGGTGGTGTCGAAGATGCTGACGCTCTGGTCCAGAGTGCCCAGCAGGACCTTGCCGTTCTTGCCGTTGACGTACAGCTTGGCGGCACTGCCCTCGCCCTGGAGGACGGAGACCTGGGTGATGTTGGGGTTATCCAGCACCCGGTAGGTCAGGGAGTCGCCTGCCTTGGCGGTACCCTGGAACAGGGTGGAGATATCGTTGTCCCGGAGGGCGTTCAGATTGCCGGAGATGGTGCTGACCACGGGGTCGGCGGCGGTGCCGGCGGCCACATTGCGGTTCAGCTGGAGCTCATAGAGCTTCAGAGCGTTGCCGTTGTCCCCGGTGAAGAGGATACGCAGATAGCGGGCAGGTGCGCCCTGGGCGTTGCCCTCGGCGAAGCGGTGAGGAGGACCGGGGAACCGGGTGTTGTCGTTGGCCACGGTCACCACGTCCTGCCACTTGGCGTTGTCGGTGGAGATCTGGATCTTGGCGTTGTACAGACGCTCTGCGCCGTCGGTCATGACGGCGGTGACGTCGTAGACCTCGATGGTCCGGCCCAGATCGAAGGTAATGCTGGTATTGCTGCGCTGGGGACCGTTGGTGGTGATGCCGGTGCCCAGATCGCCGTCAAACAGGTTCTCCCAGTCGCCCTGGGCCAGGCCCACATTGGAGGCGGTCAGGGTGGCGTCGGGCCGCAGATAGCGCAGGCTCATGCCGATCTTGGAGACGTCGGCCCGGACGGAGGCGTCAGTCAGGTTGACCAGACGGAGATAACCCACGCCCACGGGCTCCTCCGGCACACCGGCCTCAGTCCACTGAGCGCCGTTGTAGGAATACTGGAGGGTCAGGCCATCGCCGGAAACCTCCTTCACAAAGGAGGTGGCGGCGGCGGGCTCGGCCAGCTTGATGCCCACATACTGACCGGGCTCCAGGGTCAGGCCGGTCAGGTTTTTCACGCTGACCTCGGCCCCGTTGAGGGTCAGAGGAGTGGTTTTCAGACTGTCCACATTGGTGTAAATGCGATCGTACTCCGGCACGGGGCGGTTGACGGTGAACTCCCGGACGCCGGTCCAGTAGTCGGGCTTGTTGCCGTATCCGGTCTCGGTCAGGTAGTAGCGGATATACCGGGCCTGAATATCCAGGTCCTCCACCTTGATGGTGCAGTCGGCGCTTCCGGCGGTGTTGTCCACCAGAGTGGTCCACTTCTTACCGTCGGCGGAGTACTCCAGACGGGCTTTGTGGAAGATATCGTGGTGGCCGTCCTCAATGCCCTGGAGGATCTCGATATCCCGGACATGGATGACGCGGCCCATATCCAGACCGAAGTAGTCTCCGGCCTGCTGGACGGTCTGCCAGTAGATGTTGGTGGCGGGGTCGCCGTCGTACATCTTCCGGGTGTTGGGGTCGTCAGAGACGATCCGGCCGCCCATCTTGGCAAACAGCACAGGGTCCACGGTCTGGTCGCCGGGGTTCAGAATGGGGCCCAGGGTGTTCTTGGCCAGAGTCAGCATGGAGGAGACGAAGGGGTACAGCAGCTTGGAGCCCGCCTTGGCGGGGCCGTTCAGGCCGTCGCCCACCAGGGGGTGACTGTACACGGTGTCAAAGGACTTGCCGGCGGCGCTCATCTTCACCCAGCCGGTGGAGTTGTCGCCCCGGTCCAGAGCCATCAGGCTCTCCAGAGCGGCCTTACCGGCCCGGGCCATGTCGGTCAGGGAGGCCAGCCAGGGGTCCAGCTCGGTGACCAGGTCCTGATTGGCGCAGTTGGCCCGGAAGGAGGTGACGGAGGTGTCGATGTTGTCGAACTCCTTCAGCAGGGACAGGGCGGCGGCGCTGCGGGACAGAGGCAGACCGCTCTTGGCCTGCTCCAGCACCGTGTCCAGCCGCTCCCGCAGGTACTCGGACTCCGGGAAGCCCTGGGGCACACGGCCGGAGCCGGGTGCGTTGGCCACGTTGCGGGCGATGGTGAAATACTCCTGAGCGACCTCGGGCTGGAGGTAGTGGAAGGCGCTCTCCCAGACCTCGTTGGCGTGGGCGGAGTAGCCGTTGTTGTTCCAGACCAGGGCGGCCAGCTGGTACAGACCCACCTCGTTGGCGTAGGCGTACCGGGAGGGGTTGGAGTGGAAGCCCGCCATTCCGGCGACGCCGTCCCGGGCGTAGTGGGTGATATCGCCCAGATAGATGCCGGACTTAGCGTGCTCGTTGACGGGGTAGTTCAGCCAAAAGTCAGGGGAATGGCCGCTCCGCTCCCGCAGGAAGTCCACGGACTCCTGGGTGATGGGAGAGTTCACGTCATGGCCGGTCCAGTAGATGTGGATATCGGCGTCCAGATCCTTCATGGCCTCCAGCTCTGCGCCGTTGCCGGACCAGGCGATGTTGTAGCCCTGGGGGCAGTAGGTCAGAGGACCGCAGCCACGGGCCTTCAGGTCGGCGTTCAGACGGTTCAGCACCTCCACCACCTTGGTGTGGGAGCCGCCGCCGAAGTCGTCGTTCAACACGTCGATCTGCTTCACGCCCACGCTGATGAGCTGGTCCAGCTTGGCCAGCAGCTTGGCGTAGCGGTCCGCCTCATTGCCGTCGTTCAGACCGGAGAAGAAGTGGCCCAGATGGATGGACCAGGCAAATTCCACCTTGGTCTCCTTGCCCACCTCCACCAGATTGGCGAACTCGTTCAGCATATCCTGGGGGTACAGCTGATCCCACATGCTGGTGTGGTAGTTGTCGCCCTTGGCGGCGTAGACATAGCTGTTCATCTTGTAGTCCCGGGCGAACCGCATCAGGTTCTCCCGCTCCTCAAAGTTCCAGGCCCCGTAGAAGCCCTCAATGTAGCCGCGCTTGGCCACAGTGGCGAAGTCCTCGATCTGGGTGTTCAGGAACTTCTCGCCCGCAAAGGAGGAGAACATCATTTTCAGAGTGGACACGCCGTGGAACACGCTGTCGGCGTCCTTACCCTGGATCAGAATGGTGTTGTCCTTTGCGGTCAGCAGGTAGGCGTCGTTCTGTGCGAACAGATCGGCCCGGCGGAGGGTCACGTTCTGCTCTGCATAGTCGGCGGCCGCTCCCGACCGGCCCTTGACGCCCAGCAGGATGTTGGTCTTGCCCTCCTGCACGGCGTCGGCGGCAGAGGCGGTGACGCCGTAGTCCGCCAGCACCTCGTTCAGATAACTGACGGTGTAGGAGTCGACCCCCTCCCCTGCCACCACGGCCACCTCAGGCAGGAGCGTAAAGCTGCCGCCGTCGTAGGTCGTGTCCTGGGGAATGGGGTAAACCTGGTACGCTCCCGCATCCGGGGCACAGGTTGCTTCGGGAACTGCCGGTTTGGCAGGAGCCGCATACGCACCCATGGGCATGGCCGCTGTGAACACGAACACAAGGGCCAGCAGTGCGCTGAGAACTCTGGACATCCGTCCTGATCTTCCCATGAAAATTCCACCTTTCTTGATTCTGATTCTAATGTGTGTCCCGCTCCGTCCTGCGGGCCATATAAGTACAGCGTAACATATTACAGGGAATCTGTATACTGCTTTCCTCCGCTTTGTATATTCTGCACAGTTTTCTCATCTGTTTCTCTCCACTATGACCAAGGACCCGGATTTCGGGACCCGTTCTCGGGTCCTGGTACGAAAACGCCCCGGATGCAGGACTCTGCATCCGGGGCGTTCTTCCGGTTTGTTCCGGCTTCAGCCCAGCACCTGGGGCTTGATCTCCTGCGCCCAGATGGCGCGGAACTGTTCAAAATCTCCGGAGACCGTTCCGGCAAACCTCAGCGCACCGGTCCGGTCCACCGCGCCCACGCCGCTCTGGTTGGCGGCCACGGCCACCAGCTCCTTCCAGTCGGACGTTCCGGAACGGCCCTGATCCAGCAGGGCCGAACAGCTTCCGGCGGTGTACATTTTGCCCGCCCGGTCCAGGCCGTAGGCGAAGCTGTTGTCCAGCGCAATGGCGGTGATGTCCTTCCACCGCCTCCCGATCGTCTCCCGGCTTGCCCGCAAAGACTGCGGTGCCGTCCTGCCGGAGGGCCAGGGCACAGCCTCTGGCGGCGGCGATATCCGTCACGTGCTTCCAGCTGCGGATCTTCTCAAAGAAGGGCCGCTCCCGGTCACCGGCCGCCAGCACCTGTCCGTCGGTCCGCAGACCGACCACGTGGTTGGTGCCGCAGACCAGCTTTTTCACCCCGGTCCAGCGGTCCAGACCCTGGATGGCCCGGGCTCCCCGGACCAGAATGCTGCAGTCCTTCGTCACGCCGCAGGTGCAGTTGGGACCGGAGAGCACGGAGGTGATCCCCCTCCAGTCCCCGGTGTCACATTGTCCGTAGCTGTTTTCGCCGCCGAATACCCGGACGGTGCCGTCGGCGTAGAGGACCGCATAATTCCGCTGTCCGACGCTGAACTCCACCGCGTTCTCCTGCCTCTGTGCCATTCCGGCCCCGGTGGCGATATAGATGCGCTTCTGCGGTCCGTCCCGGAAGGCGACACAGCTGCCGCCCAGACAGAGACTCCCGGCCGGGAGCAGGGAGAGCTGCTTCCGGGCGGGCTTCCGGGCCTCTCTGGCCCGCTCTGCCTGCTGCTGCCACAGCGCCCAGCTTTTTTCTCCTGCGAAGAAGGGGATATAGGCCGCTGCAAAGCCGCAGGTCCCGCAGTCGTACTCCTTCATCACGCTCTGAGGTGCGCCGCACACAGGACAAATCGTTGTCTGATCTGCACTCATAATGTCCTCCTCGTTCATGTTACCCGCTCAGGGCGGGACCGCTTGGCCTCCATGTTGGTGTTGATGCGGTCCAGTCCGTTCTTCTTCTGGACGGAGGAGACAAAGCCCTGATAGAGGCTGGGGTTCAGCTCGTTCAGATCGTCGCTGAGTCTGCCGCCGAAGGACCCGCTGCCGGTACCGCCGCCCCGGGCGGCGAAGCCGCGGATCAGGACCACGCTCTTCACCTGGTCCCCAAAGTCCCGGTCATAGCTGTAGTCCTTCCGGGGCCGGCCCAGCGTCTTTCGGGACAGGTTCATCCGGTCCTTCTCAGCCACTCCGCCGGGCGATTGGTCGGGCCGGTCCTGCCGGTCGGTATTTTCAGGGCCGGACCGCTCCTCCTCGGCCGCTGCCCGTCCGGGCAGGAGCCTTCTGTACTGCTCGGGCAGGTGGTCCAGGATGTACAGGACCCGCTTTCCGCCCTCCCCGTAGGAGGGCAGGTCCTCGTAATTCTGCTTGGCCTGGGCGGCGGCGTGGGTCAGCCGCTCCAGCTGGCTATCCATGTTCCGGACCTGCTCCTCGTAGGAGTGGATCTCGTTCTCGGCAGCCTCGATTTCCTTCTGCCGGCCCGCCTTCTCCTTCTCCGCCTTGTTCTTGCGGCTCAGCACCTCGGCGTGCTGACGGCTCAGGTCCTCCAGCAGAGCGGTCAGCTGCTCCTTCACCGGGGCCAGAGCCTGCTCCGCCTGTGCGCAGGTCAGCTCGCCCAGACAGGTGCTGTCCCGCAGGCGGTCGGACCGGAGGTAGTTGGTCATCCTGCGGTTGACCTCCTCCAGCCGGGCTTCCAGCGCACCGCCCAGCAGGCTGACGCACCGGGCCCACAGGTCCCCGGCGGAATGGCCGCCGAATTCCCGGCGCAGCTCCGGCTTACCCGCTGCATCGCAGGCGCAGAAGCCCGCACTCCCCTGCTCCAGGTCCAGGACCAGACAGGTCATGGACTCCGTCTGTTTCCCGGTCCTCCCGCTGCTCCAGCTGCTCCAGCCGCTGTACCATCCGCTGTCTGCCCAGCTTTTCCATCTGCCGGATCAGATAGGTCAACAGGTTATCATACCGGATATAGTTCCGCACCATATATCCCGTAAAGCTTCTTTCTTCCGGCTGCACCAGAGTAAGATTCACCCGGATGTTCGTCCGTTTCTCGTACACGGATTTCAGCACCGAAGCGGTCGCAGTATCCAGAAGGTACATATCATTTGCCGAAAACAGCATGGTATTCGGTTTGTCCAGGATATCATCCAGAAGGGTGCAGTAACCATAGTCCTCCAGCTCCTGCTCGATGAGCTTGGCCAGACCTTCTTCATATTGCTTGCTGGGGTCTCACATGTTTTCGATTCAGATAGAGGTCCCTTGCATTGTGGGTTCTCTTTTCTTCCATCATAGCAGACTCATCTCCTTACTGATCGTTCCAAACCCCGGTCAACTTTTCCACGCTGTCGGCGGTACTCTTCTCCTGTACCTTCCCCTGACTGCTGCGGAAAGAGACCCGGACGCTGTAGTTCTCCTCCAGGGTGATCCAGACCTGGTACTCCTCCCCGGGCCGGGCATCAAAGCGCATACGGAGCATGGATTCGCAGTCCTGTCTGGACGCTCTCTCCGCCTGCTTGTTCCGCTCTCTGGAGCGGTAGAGCTGGACTTCCAGAGGGGTGCTCTGGGCCCGGAGCCGGATCGGCTCGGACTTGGCGGGCCGCTTTGCGCCGCTGCGGACCAGGAACTCCACATCTCCGGCGGGCATCCGGAGCCCGTAGCTGCGGTCCGTCAGCTGCTCCAGTCTGGTATTGACCTGGGGCTGCTCCGGCTCACCGGGCTGTACGGGAACTGCGGGCTGCTTCGGGCGGATACCCTCCGCATAGCGGGCCGCTCCGTAGGAGACTGCCTCGCTGGGGCGGTGCTTCACCACCGGATATCTGTCCTCCACCAGAGCCTTCAGCCCGTTTTCCACCATGGGCATCTGGCTTGCGCCGCCGGACATAATGACCGCATCGATCCGGATCCCGTCCTCCTCGGCCTGATCCAGGATCTCCTGCACCAGCCCCATGGTCTGAAGGATCAGGTGGCGGCTCAGCTCCTCAAAGCGGGCGCGGGTGATGGTCACTTCCTGATAGTCCCCGTCGATGGGGACCTCTACGGTTCCGGATCCAGCCTCGCTCAGCTCATGCTTGACCCGGATCACCTCGGACAGGATCTCCTTCCGCTCCATATCGTAGTGGTACTGCTCTGCCAGCACCCGGCAGGTCTCGTCATAGAGGATCTGATCGAAGTTCTGTCCGCCCACGTCGGGCAGGCTGTCCTTTCAGTGGAGCTGATAGGGTTCCCCCTTGCGCCGGACCGTGACCACGGCCGCGTCGAAGGTGCCGTGTCCCAGATCGTACACCAGCACGGTGTAGCTCTCCTGATCGATCCGCTTGTCCTCTTCGAGCAGATTCTGGAGAAAATACAGATAGTCCAGCGCAGCGGCGGCAGGCCCCCGGATGGTGCCCACTACCTTTAAGTGTGTGCCGTCTGCCAGCGTGGCCTTCTCCACCAGCTGCTCCCGCTCCCGGCAGCTGTAGGCCACCGGATAGGCCAGACAGATCTGATTGCTGGTGGTATGGGTCGTGACATCCAGCTTCTCGTTGGCCCGGCAGACATTGGACTGTCTGGATCCCCGGCTTCTGGACCCCCTCTGTCACTATCTTGATCGGCGGGAGGAGTCCGATTTTCAGTCCGGACAGTTCTCCGTTTTCATGATCCTGGCCCTCCGCCGGGGCTACACCTATCTGGACGCCCTGCTGCTGATGGACCCCGCCATGGGGACCGCCAGGATCCTGGGCAGGTAAGCGCCATGGATGAGAACTACACCTATCCCCACACCCGGTACAGCGACGCCCCCCTCAGCCGTCTCCACAGCACGTTCAGCTCGGCGCAGTGGCACTCCCTGTCCATTCCCGCCCGCCTGGACGCCTGTCAGGAGGTGGCCAACCGCTGCGCCGCAGAACAGGGCAAGGAGGCCCCTGTGCTCACCTGTGAAAACATGTCGGGCAGCACCTACGGCTGGACCTCCGGGCATACGATCTGCCTCAACAGCAATCTCCTGCTGTCCGGCCAGTTCGTCGGCGAGTACACCGACCAGCAGGGCAATTCCCACGAGCACACCGTCTCCGTCCCGGCGGACAACTGGCAGATCCTGGACACCATCTATCACGAGACGGACCACTATCTCCGCAGCGACACCTGCTACTATATCGAGCCCGGCGCAGACCGGGACCTCTACCGGATGCAGAACGACGAGAAGCCGGCCTATGCCGCCGGCTCCAGCCGCACTCTGGCCGCCAGCGCCCAATACGAAAAGGAGACCAAGCTGACGGATGCCAACCGGGAGGCCTATTTTGAATATGTCAGAAGCGACACCTTCCAGAACGCCCTCATCAATGCCTCCATCCACTACAACGGCCCCAACATCGATCAGACGCTGAACGACGTGATCCGGGACCGGACCAACGGCGTGACCCAAAAGGAGCCCTCTCCCGGCTATCAGGCCATCAATGACGTGCTGAACGACTACGAGCAAAAGCAGGCGCAGGAGCGGGCTCCGGACAAGAACAAGGGCAAGGACGAGGAGCAGGGCCGGGATAAGGAGTCCGGGCAGCGGTTCCGGCGTTGATTTGGATGCCGCTGTGCTGGACAACGGCTCCGCCCTCGATTTGGACGCAGCTGTGCTGGATAGCGATAACGACAATGCTCCGGACAGCGGGACGGCATCAGCCTGATCTTCGATACCAAGGGCGACTATCTCTCCCACCCCGGCTTCTATCGGCAGGGCGACTATGTCATCGCCAACGACCGCCGGAACCGCACCCGGAGCGTGAGCTGGAACATCTTTGACGAGGTCCTGGCCGACGGCCCCACACCCGTGGACTACGAGAGCAACGCCCGGGAAATGGCCGGTATCCTCTTCAAGGACCGGGGCTCCAAATCCCAGCCCTTCTTTGCCAACGCCGCCCGGGATATCTTCGCCAGCACCCTCATCTTCTTCATCCGCCGCAGTCAGGCCCGGCCCGACCTCTGGCGGGGACAGCATCTTTCTGGACGAGCTGAAGCTGCTGCCCAAGATTACCCATCTGGAGGACGCTTCCGTCAGCTTCGGCGCCTTCGGCGGCAGCAGCTTTCAGCGCAACAGCGCAGCCCTGCACCAGATCGCCCGCTGCTGCGGCAGAAAGGGCGTGGTCCTGGTCCACAACGACCCCGGCATAGAGTCCCACCTCCTCCAGCTCTACACCCTCTACCCGGCGCTGAACAACACCTTCCCCTCCTCCTTCATCCACCTCGCCAACTTCCGGGACGCCTGCTACGACCCGCTGTACGGCCTGCGGGAGCCCGATGTACTGGACGCACTGGCCCCCGACACGGATGCCTTTCACCACCGGGAGGTCCTATGCCGCGCTGGGGCGGTCCGTCCTTCGGCACCTCCCGCCTGCGCTGTACGCCCAGCTGTCCCCGCGACTCTCCGCCGCCAACGCCCAACAGGAGGCCTACAACATCGTGCTGGCCTTCTCCCGGAAAATGAGCCGCTGTCTGTGGCAGGAACGCAAGCCCGCTGAGCACACCCGGCTCAGCATCGTTCAGTCCGTGGCCGGCCGGGACCTCATCAGCATCTATGTCCCCAACAGCCGGGGCGATATCCTGGACTATCTGGCGGTGGAGCTGCGCTCCCTCAATGACCGCCTTCAGCCCACCCCCTATCTCCTGCTCTTCTGCGGCATCGACCTGAAAAAGAGCAAGAGCTTCCGGGAGTTCTTCCTGACAGAGCACACCGCTCAGCGCTACTCCACCGGCATTCCGGCGGAGGACAACGACCACATCAGCGATTTGAAGGACGCCTACTGCCGCGAACACGGCGCAGGCGGCTCCGCAGAGAAGGAGACGGCCCAGCCCGCACAGCCCTCTGACGAAATCGACTACTTCACCGGTCTGAACCGCACACCCGTTCAGCCCGCACCCGCTGCGCCCACGCTGGGCTCCTCCGGCGAAGCCGTCAACCGGTCCGTCGAGGACGACTACTTCGCCAACCTGGGCTTCGACGCCAGGCAGACCGGCCCCGCCGCCCCCACCCTGGATTCCGTCGAGGCCAACCGCTTCGAGGCGGAGCGGGCCGAGCTGGAGCGTCAGCGCCGGGAATTACAGCGTCAGCACCGCCGGGCCGGAATGGAGAACATCCCCTGGGGGCTCCTGTTCCGGGTCGTGCTGGTGTTTTTGGCCATCTTCGCCGTGATCCTCTTCATCCGGAGCCTGCCCCTGGTGCTCAACGCTCTGCTGGAAGCCGCCATGTCGCTGTTTCTGAACCTGGGAATGCCCATCCTGGTATTCTGGATCCTGTGGCAGATCATCCGCTCCATGTTTCGCTGAATATACGGGCTCAGCCCGTGAAAAAGAGCCGCACCGGAGGTGCGGCTCTCTCCAGCTCTTTAGACATAAAAAGGAGGCCGTCCTTCCGGACGGCCTCCTTTTTTGTCTGTCTTACTGACAGGGCTTTTTGCTTTACTTACTCAGCATATCAAGGTTCATCAGGATGATAGCGGCCTCGGCGCGGGTGGCGGTGCTCTTGGGAGAGAACACCGGCTGCTCGGTGCTGGTGCTGCTCATCAGGCCGTTGTCCACGGCCCAGACCACGGCCATGGCGGCCCAGTCTGCGATGTCAGCCTTGTCGGCGAAGTCCAGCTTGCCCTCAGCGG
>SAMEA104404100__coassemble_3248_pt1 | contig 11083 bp, 8 predicted proteins | sample SAMEA104404100__metabat2_low_PE_092 | metagenome-assembled genome bin SAMEA104404100 (sample SAMEA104404100) | Balaenoptera acutorostrata | reverse complement strand
GGCATCCTGGCTTCCAAGCACCTGATCTGATAGAAGGGAGAATTGAAGAATTATGTCTACTTTTAACAACACTGATCTCGCTGCCTTCAAGAACGTTTGGGTATTTTGTGAGCAGCGTCAGGGCGAAATGATGCCCACTTCCTTTGAGCTGATCTCCGAGGGCCGCAAGCTGGCCGACGAGCTGGGCGTTAAGCTGTGCGGCCTGCTGCTGGGCGACAACGTCGAGGGTCTGGCCAAGGAGCTGGGCGGCTACGGCGCTGACCAGGTCCTGGTCTGCGAGAGCCCCCTGCTGAAGCACTACACCACCGACGCTTACACCAAGGTCATCTGCGACGTCATCGAGGAGTACAAGCCCGAGATGATGCTGATCGGCGCCACCAACATCGGCCGCGATCTGGGCCCCCGTTGTGCCGCCCGTCTGCACACCGGTCTGTGCGCTGACTGTACCCACCTGGATGTCGACATGGACATCTACAAGGACTTCCTGCGTTCCGCTTCCACTCTGGAGGAGAAGCGCATCGAGGGCACCAACAGTGCCGTCGTCCTGGGCCAGAAGCACGATGTGTCCCGCGACCTGAAGATGACCCGTCCCGCTTTCGGCGGTCACCTGATGGCTTCCATCATCTGCCCCCGTTTCCGTCCCGCTATGGCCACTGTTCGTCCCGGCGTTATGAAGAAGAACGTCTTCGATCAGGCCAAGGCTGACGCCTGCGAGATCATCAAGCCCGCCTTCACCCTGACCGCTGACGACATCGATACCGAGGTCGTCGAGGTCGTCAAGGCCGCCAAGAAGCTGGTCGACCTGATCGGTGCCGACGTTGTCGTCTCCGTGGGCCGCGGCATCTCCAAGGACGTGGAGAAGGGTCTGGCTCTGGCTGAGGAGCTGGCTAACGAGCTGGGCGGCGTTGTCGGCGCTTCCCGTGCCTGCGTTGACTCCGGCTGGATCTCCGCTGACCACCAGGTCGGCCAGACCGGCAAGACCGTTCACCCCAAGATCTACGTCGCCCTGGGTATCTCCGGTGCTATCCAGCACAAGGCCGGTATGCAGGACTCCGAGACCATCATTGCCGTGAACAAGAACGAGAACGCCCCCATCTTTGAGGTTGCTGACTACGGCATCGCCGGCGATCTGTTCAAGGTCACCCCCATGCTGATCGAGGCCATCAAGGCTGCCAAGGCTGCTAACTAATTTACATCTGTAAATTAACTTAGTTCTTTCAAGAGCCCTGCTCCTTCGGGAGCAGGGCTCTTTTTTATTCCTAAGAAAATCCAATAAAAAAGGAGTGTATCGTGAGATACACTCCTTTTTTCTGCTCTTTTTACAGGATCGGGGTGAAGGGGATATTCAGAGCCCTGCACCGCTCGTAGAGGTATACCCGCTCCCGGAACCGCTCGGCGGCCAGAGCGCACTCGGCCTGGGTGGGGTGGCTGTCGGTGATCTCCCAGCGGATCTCCTTCTGCTCGCTGGGGACGCGGCCGTCCTCGATGCCCTGCCCGGTCCTCAGCTCCTTGGAGATGGCCCCGTTGCAGACGTAGGAACAGATGACCTCGTTCCGGTCCTTCAGCAGATTTAAGCCGCTGACCACCGTGTCCCGGGCGTGGGCGCTGTCGGCGTAGTAGCCCAGGGTGCAGAACACACCCACGGCCTTGCCGCTGACGGTTTTCATGAACTGCTCCATCTCCTCGTTGGGGTGGCCGGAGATGCCCCAGTACCCCAGAAAGACGATGTCACTGTCCAGTACGGGGGCTCCGTCCCTCAGATCGTGGATGGACTTCTCACAGGACAGCCCGCCGTAGATGGCCTCGGCCACCCGCCGGGTACAGCCGGTGAGACTGGAATAAATGACCTGCACCTTCATGCCTCTTCCTCCTCTTCGGGCGTGTCGCTCTCCTCTTCCTCCGGCTCCTCGGGGAGCTTCACGCCCTGGCGCAGGATGCGGGAGCTGTTGATGAGGATGATGAACGCGCCGATATTGTGCAGAAATGCGCCCGCCAGCGCGGGGATCAGCCCCACGGCGGACAGGAGCATCATGAACAGACTGACGGAAAACGCGATGGTGATATTCTGGTACATAATGGTCCGGGTCATGCGGGCCAGGGCGATGACGTAGGGGATGTTCTCCAAATCGTTGTTCATCAGGGCGATATCCGCGCTCTGAATGGCAATATCGGAGCCCATCGCGCCCATGGCGATGCCCACGTCGGCCTCGGCCAGGGCCAGAGCGTCGTTGATGCCGTCGCCCACGGCCAGGACCTGCTCCTGGGTCCGCAGCTCCTTCACCCGGTCCAGCTTCTCCTGTGGCAGCAGCTGGGCGTAGGCCTCATCGATGCCCACCTCCTGTTGGATGATGGCGGCGGCCTCGGCCCGGTCGCCGGTGAGAAGCACCGTCCGGTTGATGCCCAGCTTCCGCAGGTCCTGCACCATGTCGGCGGCCTCCGGCCGCACGGAGTCGTTGAACAGCAGACAGCCCAGCACTCTCCCGCCGGAGACTACCCAGTTGGCGGAGCCGCCGCAGTGCTCCTGAGGTGCGTCCTCCAACGTATAGCCCAGGGATTCCATCCAGTACCGGGTGCCGAAGAGAACTTCCCTCTCCCCTACCCGGCCGGACACTCCCTTACCGGGCAGCTCCCGGATATCGGCGGCAGGGGTGACATTCTTCTCGCCCATCTCGCCCATAAGGGCCCGGGAGATGGGGTGCATGGAGCCGCTGGCCACGGCGGCGGCGGCCTCCAGAACCTCATCCTGAGAGGCGGCCTCCTGCAAGTAGCAGTCGCTGACGGACAGCTCGCCCCGGGTGATGGTGCCGGTCTTGTCGAAGATGACCCCCTTGATCTGGGTGAGCTGTTCCACGAATTTGGAGTTTTTAATGAGCACGCCCCGCTTGGTGGCGGCGGCCAGGGCCGCGATCATGGGCGCGGAGCTGACCAGCATATGTCCGCAGGGACAGCTGACCACCAGCACAGCGATGGAATTGCCGATGTTCCGGGTGAGCAGGACGGTGAGGGCGGCCACCGTCAGCACGAAGGGGATGTAGTAGTGCATGAACCGGTCCACCACCCGCATCTCCGGCAGGGAGATCTTCTGGGCGTCCTCCAGCAGATGGACGATCTTGTGGAAGGAGGTGTCCTGATACTCCTTGTCCACCCGGACCCGGATGACGCCGTCCAGATTGGCGGTGCCTGCGTAGACCTGTTTCCCCGCGCAGATGGCCACGGGCAGGGGCTCGCCGGTGAGGGATTTCTGGTCAATGTTGGAGTTGCCCGACAGCACCACGCCGTCGATGGGCAGGGACATGCCGGGCCGGACCACCACCACGTCGCCCTTTTTCAGCGTGGCCGCGTCCACGGTTTTCTCGCCCTCCGGGGTCTCCAGCAGGGCGGTGGAGCCCTGCATGTTCTTTAAGCCCTCGATGGCATCCCGGCCGCCCATAATGGACCGCTCCTCCAGGAAATGGACCACGCTCAGCACCACGGGGATGAGGATGGCCAGGGCATGCTGGCCGGTGATATAGCAGGCCAGCACGGCGATGGAGACCAAAATCTCCATGGCGTTGACGATGTCCTTTTGCAGAAAGCCCTTGATGGCGGTGACCAGCAGAGGAACGCCCTCAATGAGGACGCCGATGGTGTAGATGAGGCCCACCACGGCGGTCTGCTCCGGGAAGATCAGCTTGTAAATAAAGCCCACGATCAGGCAGGTCAGGGCCGCCAGGGCCGCGGAGATATCCTTCTGAATGCGCCGCTTCTCCTCCCGGGACAGCTCTGCCCCGGTGAAATCCTCCATGACATGGTCGGCGGTGTGTGTCAAATTTTCCATAAAACCGCCTCCTTATGGCAGGAAGATCTGGGGCGTGCCGCCCTCAGGCAGGACCAGCTTGCCGCCCATCTTGTTGAAGATGGTGGTGACCTTTTCGCGGAACACCCGCTCCCAGACCACGTCCTGGTTGCGCTGGTACTCCTTGAAAAGGCCGTTGAACTCCGCCGCCTGATCCTTGGCGGTGCTGACCCGCTCCGACTGGGCCACCTTGGCGTCGCTGGTCAGCTTGTCCGACTGGGCCTTGGCGTCGGGGACCACCTTCTCCCGGTACTGGTTGGCCTCCTGGATCTTGGTCTCCTTCTCCACGTAGGCGGCGTTGACCTGCTCAAAGTGGTATTTCAGCGCGTCCGGGGGATCAATGCGCTTAAACTCCAGACCGATGATGGAGACGCCCAGGTCCAGCTGGTCCATGAGCTGCTGGGACTGGTGGATGACCTCCTGGGCAAATACGTCCTTCTGGTCGGTGAGCAGGCCGTCCACCCCGGTGGAGGTGGCACAGCCGGTCATGACCCCGCTGACCAGACCCTGGATGGTGGTCTGGGGGTCGGTGTTGTACAGGGCGTACTCCACGGGGTCGGTGATCTTATATTTCAGCGTTGCCTCCATATGGAGGATGTTTTCATCTCCGGTGATGACGTAGCCGGTGTTGTCGATATCGGCGTAGGAGGGGTCCGCGTCGGAGGCGTGGGTGGTGATGGCCACCTCCTGCACCTTGCCCACGGGGACCTTGATCACGTCGTCGATGACATAGGGGAAGGCCAGCAGGAGTCCGGGGCCGTGGACCTGCTCCTCCCGGGTATCGCCCACCAGGCGGCCCAGCCGCAGGACGATGCCTACCTCGGAGTTGTCGATGATGCGGATACCGGAACAGCAGATCAGCACCAAAAGAATGACGATCAGCCATTTGCAGTAGCCGATGGCGGTGTTCACCACCGCCGTAAAACGTTCAGACTGCTTCATCTCAATCCCCTTCCAGCACGTCGAAGGGAGCGGTGTCGGTCTGGACGATCATGACGGTGTCCTCGTCCACAGAGGCCTCCACAGCGGCCAGCTTCCGCAGGAACTTGTAGAGCTCCGGGTCCTGCTTATGGGCCTCGGCGTAGATCTCGGCCACCTCCTGCTCGGTGGCGGCGTTGATGAGTGCGGCCTCCTCCCGGCCCTCGGCGATGATGCGGGCCACCTCGGCGTCTGCCTCGCTGCGGATGATCTTGGCGTCCCGGTCGCCCTCGGCCAGCAGCTGGTCGATGTACTTCTGCCGCTCCGCCTGCATCTGGGTAAAGACGCTGCGGACGTTGGTGGAGGGCAGACCCAGCCGCTTGATGTGCAGGTCGTGGACCTGGATGCCGTACTGGGCGCTGGCCTGGGCGCTGACGTCCTCCATCATCTTGCCCTCGATCTCGTCGATCTTGATGTCGTCCTCCACCATGGACACCAGAGCGGACAGGTCATAGCTGCCCATGGTGCCGTTTTTGGAGTTGGTGATCAGGTCGCTGAGAAACTTCTGGGCCAGGGCGGAGTCGCCCACGCTGGTGTAGTATTTCAGCGGGTCCTCGATGGACCAGATGGCGTAGGTCTGCATGATGACGTTTTTCTTGTCGTGGGTCAGGGTCTCCAGATAGCCGGAGTCCATGTACTGCTTCCGGGAATCGTAGAGGTTCACGTCCTCAAAGGGCCAGGGCAGGCGGGGATACATACCGGCCTGGGTGATCTCGGCCCGGGCCGCGCCGAACCGGGTGACCACGGCGCACTGGCCCTCGTTCACCTTGAAGGTGAAGCCGAAAAAGCCGATGATGGCGGCCACGATCAGGGCAAAGCCCCATTTTACAATTCTTTTCTGATTCATCCTTGCGCTTCCTTTCCGCCGTCGGTCTGAGGTGCGGGTTTACTTTCCGGTTTGTTCTCCTGCTTGGGGTCGGCGGGCGCCGTTTGTTTGGCTCCCTCCTCGCCCTTGAACTGGGCCACAGGCCCCTGGAGGTTGGGCAGGAACCCGCTGTACAGGCTGGAGGGATCCACCCCCGGGCCCAGAATGTACTTCTTCTTGCCGCTGAGAGCGTTCTGCACCGCGTCCAGATAGCGGTCCAGCCGGAATGCCTCGGGGTCCATGCGGTAGGCCTTCAGACTGGCGTTGTACTCGATGCTCTCGGCGTTGGCGGAGGAAACCCGGTTGTCGTGGGTGATATCCGCCTCGTTGATGGTGACCTGGTGCTCGGCGTTGGCTCCCTCTTTTGCCTTCAGCGCCTCGCCCTCGGCGGCCAGCACGGCGGCCTTCTTCTGAATGCCCGCGCTGACTACGCTCTGATAGGTGTCGGAGATCTCCACCGGCGGGTGGATGCTGGCCAGGGCCACGCCCTGGACCTCAATTCCCAGCTCCGCCTCCTCCGCAAATTGGGCCAGCTTGGTCTCGATCTCCTTGGACAGGGCACTGCGGTCCACGCTCATCAGGGTGTTGATATCGGTATTCACCGTGTCGTGCATGATGATCTCGTAGCCCTTGGCGTTGAGCACGGCCTCCGGGTCGGCGTAGTTGGTCAGGTAGGCGTGGAGATCGTCGATGCGGTAGCTGATTTTCAGATTGATGGCCACCAGCTCCCGGCCCGCACCCAGCAGTAACTTATGCTCCTCGCCCTTGTGGCCCATGGTCCACAGGTTGTTGGTGGTCTCGTCGTCGCCCTCGTAGCCCACCACCATGGTCCTGGTGTGGGTGACGTCGTGGACCTCGGCCACCTCAAAGGGGACGGGCAACTTGAAATGCAGGCCGGGCTCCAGAATGTCGCTCTCGCTGAGCCGCCCGAAGCGGTACAGCGCGCCCTCCTGGTAGGCGTCCACCTGCACCACACAGGTGGAGAGCCACAGCAGAACGATGCCGCCCAGCAGGCAGGTGGGCAGAGAAACTTTCAGGAATTTCAGACTCCACAGGGAGCGCATGGAAATTCCGGTGTTCTCCTCCAGCCAGTCCACCAGACTGTGCTTTCCCCGCTTTTTGTGGAAGGGCATGGGCAGGAAGAGGGAAAATTCCTCCTCGTCGGGGCTGCGGAACCGCTTTAAAATGAGGCCCGCAGAGGAACACACCGCCACGTAGACCCACAGGGCCACCATGAGCAGCTCTGCGATCCGGGTGAGGTCGGCGATGCCGGTATAATTGAGGAACAGGTCCGCGAAGAGGAGCAGGACGGCGGCCTTGTTCACCACCATCAGGCGGCAGAGACCCAGGGTCTCGGGGCTCTCCTCCTTCATGGCCCACCACTTCTCCACGCAGGCGTAGAGGATGAACACCACCACGCACACCACGGTGTGGATGGGGGCGGACTGGCCGGGAGCGGCTCCGCTGCGGCCGCTGACAAAGAAGGCCACGCCCACGATGACGGAGAGGGTCAGCACCAGCACCAGACCCAGGGTGGCTCCGGTCACCGGCTTCCAGGCCTCCAGTTCCTCCCGCTCGTAGTCCTCCACCCCCTCCTCGACCTCCTCGGCCAGACGGGCGGCGATCTCCTCGCCGCGCTGGCGGATGGACCGCTGATACCGGGGCATCACCGCCAGAATCAGCAGGACGCCGCACTCATAGAGGTGCAGAAGGCTGAATTGGAATGCCAGACAGGTCTGTAACCCCCGATTTAAAAACAGGAACAATACGCCCACGCACAGCAGCAGCAATCCGGCGGGCAGATTGTCGCTTCTCCTCTTTTTCACGGGCTGTTCCCCCCTTTCATAGTATGGCTATTCTATTATAATACCGCGTTAAGGCGGCTTTGTCAGCACTTTTTGAAAAATGTACTCCGGTTTCAGAGAGATTTCCACTTCCTGCCTGATTTCGCCCACCGGAAGGGGGAACCCGCCCGGCCCGGGCGGCATAGGCTGGGGCGAGCACACAGGTGGGAGGGGTTCACATGGTACAGACAGTTTGGCTCCTGGGCGGGGACAGCCGCCAGCGGGCGCTGGCAGAGCTGCTGGCGGCGGATGGGCTCCGGGTGGTCTGCCGGGGGCTGGGTCCGGGCGCTTTTTCCCCAGAGGGTGCGGAGACGGCGGACCTGATTTTGCTCCCGCTGCCGGTGTCCCGCAGTCCCGGCCTGCTGAACGCCCCGCTCTCGGACCGGGAGGTCCCGCTGGAGGCGGTGTTCTCCGCCCTCGCACCGGGTCAAGCGGTGTTCGGCGGCAGGGTGGACGGGGAGACGGTCCGGCTGGCGGCGGAATACGGGCTCACGCTCCGGGACTACTTCCGCCGGGAGGAGTTCACCATCGCCAATGCGGTGCCCACGGCGGAGGGCGCGGTCCAGCTGGCCATGGAGGAGCTGCCCGTCACCATCCGGGGCAGCCGGGTGCTGGTGCTGGGCTTCGGCCGGGTGGGGAAGCTGACTGCTCAGCAGTTTCAAGGCTTAGGCGCGGCGGTGACGGTGTCCGCCCGCAAGTATGAGGCCCTGGCCTGGGCCGCCGCCCTGGGCTTCACCCCGGTACTGCTGGGAAAAGAGGAGCTATCCGCCTTCGACCTGGTGGTGAACACGGTCCCCGCGCCCGTGCTGGGTGCGGACCGGCTGGCACAGCTGCGGCCCGACGTGCTGGTGCTGGATCTGGCCTCACCGCCCGGCGGGGTGGACTGGGCGGCGGTAGAGGAACTGCATCTCCGGGCCATCCACGCCCTGTCCCTGCCGGGGAAAGTCGCTCCGGTGACAGCGGCGGCGGCCATCCGGGACGCGGTGTATCATATGCTGACGGAGACATAAAAAGAGACGCCCGCATTTCTGCGGGCGTCTCTCAAAATTCAACTGTCAGGTTTGATCCTGCGATTAGTCCTCAGCGTGGTCGACCAGAACATTGAAGAAGTTCATCAGGTCGTTACGCTCCAGAGCGTCGTGCTCGGGATGGAACTGCACGCCCAGGACGAATTCCTTGTTGGTCATCTCGACGGACTCGATGACCTCGTCAGGACCATAGCAGCCGACGATCAGGTTCTCGCCCAACTTCTCGGGGTCCAGAGCCTGGTGATGCCAGGAGGCCACGTCCTTCAGGCCGTCGCCCTCGACGATCTCGTCCATCAGCTTTGCGTCCTTGACCAGCTCGATATCGTGGCGGGCCCAGTTGGGCTTGTCGCGGTGCACGCGGTAATCATCGCCGTTGGTGCCCAGATAGGTGGGCAGGTCCTGGATGCACTCGCCCTTCAGCACGGTGTTCAGCATCTGCATGCCGCGGCAGATACCGATCATGGGCATGTCAGCCTCGACAGCGGCCTTGACCAGGTTGAAGTCGGAGGTGTCGCGGATGTCGCGGAACTCGTTGTTGTCCTCCAGCAGGGGATCAGGCTCCTGACCGTACAGCTTGGGGTTGATGTCCTCGCCGCCGGTGACGACCAGACCGTCGATGGTCTTCATGGCCTCCTGAGCCTTGGCCAGATCGGTCATCTCAGGCATTCTGGTCAGCACGCCGCCGGCCTGACGGATGATCTTGTGCAGGTCCATGGCGTCCTCAGGATCGCCGCCCCAGGACACGCCGATGACGGGCTTGTCAGAGGCGAAGTCCACCAGAGTCTCGAAGAAGTGCAGGGAGGTATCCACATTGCCCTTGGCCTCCTCGCCGCCCAGAGCGTCGACCTCGGGATGGAACTGCAGGCCCATCAGGAAGGTGTGACCCTGGACCTCGATGGCCTCGATGACCTCATCGGGACCGTAGGCCACCACAGTAACGCCCTTGCCCAGACGGTCGGGGTTCACGACCTGGTGATGCCAGGAAGCCACATTGTCCAGCTCTATGCCGCCGATGATGTCGGCCAGCCAGCGGGAGTTCTCCTCCACGGTGATGCCGTGACGGGCCCAGTTGGGCTTGTCGCGGTGGGTGTGGTACTCATCGGGATTCTTGCCCAGGTAGGAGGGCAGGTCCTGGATCAGGCCGCCGCCCAGAGCCACGTTCAGGGTCTGCATGCCGCGGCAGATACCCAGAGCGGGCACGTCCTCGGAGAGCAGGCCGCTCCACAGGCTGAAGTCGGAAACATCGCGGATATCGCGGAACTCATTGTTGTCCTCGGACAGGGGGTGCTGCTCCTCGCCGTAGCGGGCGGGGTTCACGTCCTGGCCGCCGGTGACGATGGCGCCGTCCAGCTCCTTGGCCACCTGCTTGCCCTGAGCCTCATCCATCAGCTGGGGCAGCTCCAGAGCGATACCGCCGGACTTGGCCACGATCTGGTGGAAGCTGGTGTAATCCTGGTCGTCCTTCTTCCAGGAGATACCGATGAAGGGCTTGCCCTCCATACCGTCGGCGTTGGCGAACAGCTTGTCCACGAACTCCTTGGTAGCGCCGATGCCGGCCTCGTACTTGGCGTCCTTGGTCAGGCCGGTGCTGATGGCGTTGCGGTCATAGGCGGCGGGCCACTTGTTCAGCACGGAGTCGGGCAGCTCGGCCAGGCGCTCGACCATAGCGGCGGCCTCGACCTGGCTGATCTCCACGTCGGGAGCGAACTTGTTGTCGCCGATACCGGCCACGAAGCCTTTCTCATAGGCCAGGTTGATATAGCCCTCGTACTCGCTGCCCTCGGCAACGTCGGTGAACACGCTGGTCTTACCGGCGTAGTCCTTGACCTGCTCGGTCATGCCGGCCTTGTCGATCAGCAGGGCGACCATCTCGCCGCGGGTCAGGGTCTTCTCAGCTGCGAAAGAGTTTGCGGGCAGCATGCTGCACACCATAGCCAGCGACAGTGCTGCGGATAAGACTTTGCGGAGCATCTTCTTTTTCATCCTTAGATTTCCCCTTTCAATGTTACAGAACCGTTTCAGTCTGGTGGTTCCTTCCAGATTTCTTGTGTATTATATCAACGCGATTTGCGATATTCAACCCACTTTTGGTGTTTTCTACTATTTCACAATATGGTTTCCTTGGTTTCGGTCCAAAAGAACCATAAATTTCCTGTTTTCTTTATTTTCCGCTCTTTGAAAATACAGGGCTGAGAACCGGAAAACCTTGGGACCCAGTACTTTGCGGTTTTTGAACATCCTACCTATATTTTTGAATGCCATCTTCACTTATACTTGTTATAATGCACAACCTATATAGTCTTCAGCGGCACTTTTTATAATTATTTTTCATTTTCACAATATTTTGATATATTTTCCCACTTAAAAGTCCGTATTCCCTAATTTTATATCATGGAAAGGTTTCCGAATCCAGTATTTCTATGTTTTTTGCTCTTATTTTGTCTGAAACGGAACAGGAGGTCAATTATGGAGCGTCAAATCACAGTCGGTTTTGCAGTGTGCGGGTCCTTCTGCACCCACGCCAAGGCCATGG
>SAMEA104404100__coassemble_3013_pt1 | contig 11841 bp, 12 predicted proteins | sample SAMEA104404100__metabat2_low_PE_092 | metagenome-assembled genome bin SAMEA104404100 (sample SAMEA104404100) | Balaenoptera acutorostrata | reverse complement strand
CGGACAGCTCGATCTTGGCCTTCTCGGCGGCCTCCTTCAGGCGCTGCATGGCCACACGGTCGCTTGTCAGGTCCACGCCCTCGGTACGCTTGAACTCAGCGGCCATCCAATCCATGACGCACTTATCGAAGTCATCGCCGCCCAGGCGGTTGTTGCCGGCGGTGGCCAGCACCTCGATGACACCGTCGTCGATGTCCAGGATGGACACGTCGAAGGTGCCGCCGCCCAGGTCATAGACCATGATCTTCTGGGCGTTCTCCTTGTCCACGCCGTAAGCCAGAGCAGCGGCGGTGGGCTCGTTGATGATACGCTTGACCTCCAGGCCGGCGATCTTACCGGCGTTCTTGGTGGCCTGTCGCTGAGAGTCGGTGAAGTAAGCGGGGACGGTGATGACGGCCTCGGTGACGGGCTGGCCCAGATAGGCCTCGGCGTCGGCCTTCAGCTTCTGCAGCACCATGGCGCTGATGGCCTCGGGGGTGTACTGCTTGCCGTCGATGGTGACGTTGAAGGGGTTGCCCATCTCACGCTTGATGCTCATGACGGTGCGGTCGGGGTTGGTGATGGCCTGACGCTTGGCGACCTGACCCACCATGCGCTCGCCGTCCTTGGAGAAGGCGACGACAGAGGGGGTGGTGCGGTTGCCCTCGGCGTTGGCGATGACGGCGGCGTCGCCGCCCTCCATAACAGCAACACAGCTGTTGGTAGTACCCAGGTCGATACCGATGATCTTGCTCATAATGTTTTCCTCCTACATATAGAAAAAAGTTTTTTTATTAACAAAATTAAGAAAAGAGATAATCGAATTAGAACGGAGCCTTAATGGTAAGGCGACGTGATTGGACGAGAGCGATTTGGGAGAGATTTCGGATCGGGAAAAGGCGCAGCCACGCAGGAATCCTTGGTGGATTTCAAGTGGCTGCAACGAATTTCCGATGCGAAAGAATCCCAAAGCGCCGATGCTTCAATCATGGCGCATTACCATCAAAATCAGTTGGCTACTTGGACCATTGCGAAGCGGACGACCTTGTCGCCGCACTGGAAACCGGCCTGGAAGACCTGAGCCACGGTGTTCTCGCCCAGGTTCTCGTCCTCGATGTGCATGACCGCGTTGTGCAGGTTGGGGTCGAAGGTCTGACCCAGAGCGGGGATCTCGGTGACGCCCAGCTTATCCAGCAGCTCACGCAGCTGCTTCATGGTCATCTCCACGCCCTTCTTGAAGGCCTCGTCGGCGGTCTCCTGCATCATGGCCCGCTCCAGGTTGTCGTACACGGGAAGCAGGGTCTTGATGGTGTCCACCTTGGCCTCGGTCCAGAGATTTTCCTTCTCCTTGGCGGTGCGCTTGCGGTAGTTGTCGTACTCGGCGGCCAGACGCAGGTACTTTTCCTCCTGCTCGGCGGCCTTCTTCTTGGCGGCCTCCAGCTCGCCGTCGGCGGGCTTCTCCTCGGCCTTCTTCTCAGCCTCGGGGGCCTCGGCGGTCTCGGGAGCCTGCTCCTCGGTCAGGACTTCTTCCTCCTGAATGGGCTCCTGCTTGGTTTCCTTTTTGCTCACGTTGGTGCGCTCCTTTATATCAATCTTTTAGACTGCAACTCAATCTTCAAAGTCGTCATTGTCGCTGCGGCTCTCTCCTGCGGGGAGCTCGCCCTTGCCGAACATCCGGGTCAGGCTGTCTGCGAAGTAGGACAGCCGGGCGGTGACCTTGGCGTAATCCATGCGGGTGGGTCCCACCACGCCGATGACGCCCTTCATGTTGTCGCCGATGTCGTAGCTGGCCATGACCACGCTGGTGTCCTTGAGGGCGTCGTTGACGTTCTCAGGGCCGATCAAGATGTTCATGTTCTCGCTGTCGGTGAGAGCCATGGGCAGCCGGGAGGTATCTGCGTCCTCGCTGAGGTAGTTCATCAGGGGCTTTGCCTTGTCGAGGCTGTGATACTCGGGGTGCTCCAGCAGGTGAGTGATGCCTGCGGTGTGGATCTTCTGCTGGGTCTGTCCGGCCAGCACCTCCACCGCGAAGTCCACCACCAGCTCGATGAGCTGGAAGGCTCCGGGGGCGGTGTGGACCTCCATCTTGTCCAGGGCCTCTGTCATCTCGTTCTGGTCCAGCCCCACGAAGGAGCTGTTCAGAATGGCGGACAGGAGCTGGAGCTGGGTGTCGGAGATCTCATCGGGCATCCGCAGCAGCTTATTTTTGACCACGCTGTTGTCGGTCATCACCACGGCGATAAATGCGTTCTGTTCCACCATCAAAAGGTCGAACCGCTTCACCGTCACCCGCTGTCTGGCGGCGGCGGTGGAGAAGACGGGGTAGTCGCTGATCTGAGAGAGGACCTTTCCGGCCCGGTCAATGACCCGGTCCAGCTCCTCCATTTTCAGGTTCAGGGCCTCGTTGATGCGCTCGGTCTCCTGGAAGGTCAGCTGCTGACGGTCCATCAGCTCGTTGACGTACAGCCGGTAACCGGCGGCGGAGGGGACCCGTCCGGCGGAGGTGTGGGGCTGCTCCAGGTAGCCCAGCTCCGTCAGGTCGGACATCTCGTTTCGGATGGTGGCGGTGGACACGTCCAGCCCCGCCCGCTGGGCGACGGCCTTGGAGCCCACAGGCTCGGCGGTGGCGATGTAGGTCTCTACAATGGCCCGGAGTATTCTCTTTTTACGTTCTGTCAGAGCCATGTTCCTGCCTCCGCCTTTCATCTCATTGGTTTAGCACTCCGTATCCCTGAGTGCTAAAGATAATGTACCACTCACCCCATAGATTGTCAATAGTGACTTTATGAATTTATTATAAACAAAAGAACCCCGGCTATTCCTTGCAGAAAAGCCGGGGTATTGCTAAAAATCAGAAGGTGAAGACCTGTCCGCCGGTGAGGGCGGTGCACTTGGGGCCGAACCGCTCCTGCATCAGGGCCAGAGCCGGGTCGCCGGTGCAGTGGCCGGTGTGGATCTCCTCCAGCCCCAGCTTTTTCAGCTCGTCGGCCACGGAGAACACATACTCCGGGGTGCAGTTCATGCCGGTCTCGTTCCGGCCGAACATATGGAGACCGCCCACCATGGCGAACACCTTTTTTTCGGGGAAGTCCCGCAGGGTGTCCCGGATGATGTTCACCACGCCCGCGTGAGAGCAGGAGTTGAACACGATGAGGCCCTTGTCCGTCTCGGCCACCAGGGACTGCTCGTGGCGGTAGTCGTCGGGGAGGAAGTCGTCCTCGCCCCGCTTGTACACCAGATTTTTGGCCCGTCCGGTGAAGGCGGGGTCCCGGCTGTCACAGGAGGTGAGCCACAGTCCCTCCATCAGAGAGAACTTGCCGGTGGTGGGGACGAAGCGGTTTGCGCTCTCCTTTAAAATGTCCCGGTGGACGCCGATGTACCGCACGCCCCGGCTGTCGATGGAGAAGAGGGGCGCGTCCGCGCCCTGCCGGGTGTACACCCTGGCGTGGTCGTTGATCTGGAAGAACCGGCGCAGGCCGTCGCCGTGGTCGTAGTGGCCGTGGGACAGCACAGCCAGCTCCACAGCGTTCAGGTCCACCCCCAGCCGCTCCGCGTTGTCCGCAAAGTCCCCGGAGGAGCCGGAGTCCAGCAAAATCTTATGGCCGTTGTACTCCAGATACAGGGACAGGCCGTGCTCAAAGGCCAGACCGCTCCCCTCCGGGGCGGTGTTTTCGATCAGTACCGTTACGTTCATGAAAAGTCCTCCTTATCATAGTCGGTGCGGGTCAGGTCCCGGATCCAGCCGTCAGACCGGACCCGGTGCAGCCCGAAAAATACTTTTACGATCTGTTCCATCAGCATCATCAGGTACACCCAGAAGATGCCGGTTTTCAGTACGATGCCGCAGAGGAAGGCCAGAGGGATGGCCACGCACCACAGGGGCGTGGTGTCGATGAGGGTGGCCATTTTCACGTCTCCGCCGCCCCGGAGCACCCCTACGATGTTTACGCTGTTGAAGTCCCGGATGGGCCGGATGCAGGATTGCATGACCATCATCATGGTGGCGATGGTCCCTGCGCCCGCCGACATGTGGAACAGAGGGAACACATAGGCGGGGGCGAAGAACCGGGCGAACAGGAACAGCAGGATGCCCACAAAGGCGCCGCAGAGACAGGCCAGGGTGTCCAGAGCCATGCCCACCGGGCAGACCTCCTCCGTCCGGCCTGCGCCCACCTCCCGGCCGATGATGATGGTGGCGGTGGCGCCCAGTCCGAAGGAGAACACCATACACAGTTTATCAATATTTCCCGCAATGGTAAAGGCCGCTAAAATTTCCGTGCTGTTTTCCATGTGGCCCATGATGGCGGGAAAGACCGAGGTGCCCAGACCCCACATGGTCTCGTTAAAGACCACCGGGCCGCCGAAGCGGAAGAACCGGACGAACATCTCCTTGCCGGGCCGGAGCAGGAGCGGGAGGTCCAGCTTGAAGCCCCGGGTCAGGCAGGCGTGGACGATGACGATGGCCACCTCCAGCATACGGGCGCACAGGGTGGCAATGGCCGCGCCCTCCACCCCCAGAGCGGGGAGGCCCAGCTTGCCGAAGATCAGCACCCAGTTTAAGAAGGTGTTCACCACCATGGACACGATGAGGATATACATGCCCAGCCGGGGCCGCTCCATGCTGCGGTAGGCGGCGATGTACATCATAACAAAGGAGTCGAAGAAGAAGGACAGACCCGCCCAGCGGCCGTAGAGCGCGCCCAGAGCCACCACCTCCGGCTGGTTGCAGAAGAGGGAGAGGAAGGGGACAGGACAGATCAAAAGAATGGCGGCCATGAGGGCGGACAGGGAGCCCGCCACCCAGAAGGACACGCCCAGCACCCGGTTGATGGCTTTCATGTCCTGCCGACCCCAATATTGGCTGTGGAGGACGGAGGCCCCGCTCTGGGTGCCGAAGATAAATAACTGAATGACGAAGAGGGGGATGTTGGCCAGGGTCACGGCGGCCATAGGGGCCTCGCCCAGCAGACCCACCATAAAGGTGTCCGCCATGGCCAGGGTGCTGGTGATGAGGTTTTGCAGGACGATGGGAGCGGCCAGGGTGACCACCTGCCGGTAGAAGTCCCGGCCACGTCTCATATAAGAAAACAAAGTGAAATTCCTCCAGACTTGGGCTTGAAAAGGGCAGAGCCCCGAAGTTCGGACGGCTCTGCCCTTAAAAATGTGGTGTTGGGGACGGCTCTCCCTTAAGAGAGGCTGGTGAAGAGCTGGTCGTGGGCGGCCTTCAGACCCTCGATGAGGGCGTCCACGTCCTCCCGGGTGGTGTCGTAGGAGAAGCTGATGCGCAGCACGCCGTCCTGCTCCTTCTTGGGCAGGTGGAGCGCGGCGTAGACGTGGCTGGGCTTGCCCCGGTGGCAGGCGGAGCCTGCGGAGACGTACACGCCCCGGTCATTGAGGAAGCGGACCACCACCTCGCTCTTGTAGCCCACCAGAGAGACGGGCAGGATGTGGGGCGCACCGGTTTCCACCAGCACACGGGCGCCGGGGACCTGCTCCTTCAGCTGCTGAATGGTGTACTCCTTCAGATCGGCCATGTGGGCCAGATTTTCGTCCAGATGCTCCCGGCCCAGCCGGGAGGCCACAGCCAGCGCGGCGATCTGGGAGGTGGGCTCGGTGCCGGAGCGCAGACCGCCCTCCTGGCCGCCGCCCACGATCATGGGAGGCAGCTTGATGCCCTTGCGGACGTACATGACGCCGATGCCCTTGGGGGCGTGGATCTTGTGGCCGCTGATGGAGAGAAAGTCCACACCCAGCTCTTTCGGGGTGAAGGGGACCTTCAGAAAGCCCTGGATGGCGTCGCAGTGGAGATAGGCGGGACAGCCGGCCTCCTTGATGGTCCTGGCGGCCTCGGCCACGGGGAGGATGGTGCCCAGCTCGTTGTTCACCAGCATCATGGACACCAGAATGGTGTCGGGCCGCAGAGCGGCCTTCAGATCTTCAATATGGATGGCTCCATTGCGGTCGGGGGTCAGGTAGGTGACCTCATAGCCCTGCTGCTCCAGCTCCTTGCAGGGAGCCAGCACGGCGGAGTGCTCGATGGAGGTGGTGATGATGTGCTTGCCCTTGCGCTTGTTCAGCTGGGCGGCGGCCCGGACGGACCAGTTGTCGCTCTCGGTGCCGCAGGAGGTGAACACGATCTCCTCGGGCAGACAGCCCAGGGCGTAGGCCATGTCCTCCCGCCAGCCCTTCAGCCTGGCGGCGCTCTGTGCGCCCAGGTCGTAGCGGGCGGAGGGGTTGCCCCAGCCCTCGGTCATGGCCTCCAGAGCGGCCTGCACGGCCTCGGGCCGGACCCCGGTGGTGGCCGCATTGTCCAGATAATGTGCCATTTTCTCTCGCTCCAATCATAAATTACAGGATAAGGTATTGTGATATTTTATCGCCCGCAGGATAGAAAGTCAAGGCGGCCAACCTCCGGATACAGTTTTTGTTGTCCTTTTGTCTTTTGTGTGCTATGATAGAACTATATTATTATGGTGTGGAGGTTCACGCCTATGACAAACGAAAATAAAATCTGCTATGTGGTGGGAGCCATGTCTCTGACTCCCAACCTGCGCCCCTTCCCCGCGCCCGGTGACTTCGTCATCGCCGCTGACCGTGGCTTCGACTCTCTGATGGCCTACGGTGTGGTGCCTGACCTGGCAGTCGGCGACTTCGATTCTCTGGGTCATGTCCCCGACCACAATAACGTCATCGAGCTGCCTGTGGAAAAGGACGATACCGATATGGCCTTCGCCATCCGCCAGGGTCTGGACAAGGGCTACCGCCGCTTCATTCTGCTGGGCGGCGTGGGCGGCCGTCTGGATCATACCATGGGCAATCTGCAGCTGCTGGACTGGCTGACCACCCAGGGCGCTCAGGGCTTCCTGGCCGGTGAAAAGACCATCGTCACCTCCATCCGGGACGAGAAGCTGGAGCTGCCCGCCTCTCTGTCCGGCTCCCTCACCGTGCTGTGCAACAGCGACAAGGCCGAGGGCGTCACCCTGGAGGGCCTGAAGTACGGCCTCACCGACGCCGACATGTCCAACAGCTACCCCGTGGGCGTCAGCAACGAGTTCCTGGGCCAGCCCGCCTCCGTGGAGGTCAAGAAGGGCAGCCTGACCCTGATTTGGGAGGACAAGGGCGACTTTTACTCTCAGGTGAGAAAGCTCTGGCTCAAGTAAGCAATTTCGCTGAAATCCCCCTTGCATTTTGTAAGGCGGCGTGCTAAAATTTGATACTGCCTATCAGAAAGGGGGTGCCCGCCATGGGAGAAGCCATCAAAATTGTTGCAAAAAACAGCAAAGCCTACCACGACTACTTCATCGAGGAGAAGTTCGAGGCGGGCATCGAGCTGGCCGGTACGGAAGTAAAATCCATCCGCATGGGCAACGTGAATCTGAAGGATTCCTTCTGTCTCATCAAGGACGGACAGCTCACCGTGCTGGGCATGCATATCAGCCCTTACGAGAAGGGCAACATCTTCAATAAGGACCCCCGCCGTCCCCGCAGACTGCTGATGCACAAGCGGGAGATCATGCGGCTGTTCAACCGCATCAAGCAGGACGGCTACTCCCTCATCCCCGTGGCGATCTACTTCAAGGGTCCCCGGGTGAAGCTGGAGCTGGGTCTGGCCCGCGGTAAAAAGCTCTACGACAAGCGCGAATCCGCCGCCAAGCGGGACGCCAAGCGTGAGATGGACCGGGCCATGAAAACCAGAAACCGCTGAGGTTTCTGACCAAGGTTATTAAGAAAGGTGGATCTACCAATGAGTAATCCTATCGTTACCTTCGAGATGGAGAACGGCGGCGTCATCAAGGCCGAGCTGTTCCCCGAGATCGCTCCCAACAGCGTCAACAACTTCATCAGCCTGGTGAAGAAGGGCTTCTATGACGGCCTGATCTTCCACCGCGTCATCCCCGGCTTCATGATCCAGGGCGGCTGCCCCCAGGGCACCGGCATGGGCGGCCCCGGCTACTCCATCAAGGGTGAGTTCGCCAGCAACGGCTTCAAGAACGACCTGGCCCACGACCGCGGCGTCCTGTCCATGGCCCGTACCATGGCTCCCAACTCCGCCGGCAGCCAGTTCTTCATCATGGTCGAGAAGGCTCCCCACCTGGATGGCGACTACGCCGCCTTCGGCAAGATCACCGAGGGTATGGATGTGGCCGACAAGATCGTCTCCGTCAAGCGCGACTGGAGCGACCGTCCCCGGGAGGACCAGCGCATCCTGAAGGCCACTGTTGAGACCTTCGGCGTGGAGTATCCCGAGCCCGAGAAGTGCTGATTTCAGCCTAAAAGCTGCTATCTTTCGACAAGCGTAAATTTTTAACGGTTTTCCCGTTACGGCCGCCCGGTTCGGGCGGCCCTCACGGGGGCGTACCGGTTTCGACGGGGACGTTGAAGCTGGGATAGCGGGCGGTGGAGTCTGACCACCTTAAAACGGACATTCTTTATAAATTAAAGAACAACGATAACTACGCTTACGCTGCCTAATTAAAGGCGGCCGTCTGACCCGGAAGGACCACGAGCCGGGATCCAGGCGTCGATTAGTGGTGCACGTGCGTATGCAAAGCTTTGCGCATACCATGAATTATGAAGCTTACCTGACCCTCAGGCGTGACGGCTTGCCTGGGGCGACGGGAACAGGGAGAGCAAGACTCCCGCAATAACCGTCTGCGCCCGGAGAAGTTCCATTGGATGCGTTTTCGGACGGGGGTTCAACTCCCCCCGCCTCCACCAAAAAGAAACCCCAGAATCATAATGGTTCTGGGGTTTTTTCATGCCTATATGCTATATGTTATCAATAAAAGTTGTGATAGATGGAGCGGGACGGAAAGCCTGACCCCTTTAGTGACCCCTTACAGGTCGGAGACCGCTTTTATCAGTGCCTCCATCTTATCTTGTGACCCCTTACGCATGGTATCTGAAACCGCTGCATAGGTGTCCAGGGTGAAAGCGCTGGAGTAGTGGCCCAGTTGCTCCTGCACAGCCTTGATACTGTCCCCGGCCTGTAATGCGTTGATGGCGTAGCTGTGCCGGAGATCGTGGAACCTGGTATCCTCCAAACCGAGGGAGGCCACAATGGCCTTGAAATGGTTGTTCACGGTGCGGTGCTTCAAGTGTTCCCCGAGGGGATCGGTAAAGACCAGGGAATGAGGGTTGTTCCAACAGGGACCGGCGGCCAGCTGCCACTCCAACTGTTGCCGGCGCTGATCTTTCAGAACAGATACAATGCTGGGGGCAATGGCGGCCAAGCGCTGTTTACCGTTCTTCGTTTCATCGAGGAAGATGTATCCGCTCTGATCGTGGGCTTTCTGAATCTGGCGGTGAACAGTCAGGATCCCCCGCTCCAGGTCCACGTCATCCCATTGCAAGCCGATCAATTCAGATTGCCGGAGGCCGGAGAACAGAGCCAGGATGAAAAAGCGTTCAAACGGATCTCCTTTGATGGCCTCCAGGAACCGGCGGATATCATCGTCCATGAGCGGCTTCAAATCCGCCTTTTTCACCTTCGGCAGCTTCACATGGTCGGCGGGATTGGAAAGCAGTACAGCGGCGGCCACAGCCTGATCCAGAGCCTTATGGAGTATGCCGTGGATATTCTGTATTGTTTTCGGGGAAAGGGCTCTGCGGCCCTTGCTGGGCTTCTGGAGGGCATTGTAAAATTTCTGTATCTGGATGTTGGTGAGGGCGGCAAGCTGGATGCCACCAATGCCGGGCTTGATTCTGCCGTTGATCTTCTCTCTATAGCTGGAGATCGTGCCGGGCTTCAAGTCGGTGCAATAGGTGGAGAGCCATTCGTCCAACCACTGGCCGGTGGTCATTCTGGAGGGCTCCCGGTAGGCTCCCCGATCCAGCGCGGCCAGAGCTTCAGTCATTCTCTTCCGGGCTTCCTTCTGAGTGGCTGCATAGAGACTCTTCCGAATGTCCTTGCCGGTGCCAGGATCCACGCCGATCACGAACCGGGCCTCCCATCGTCCGTCTGAGCGCTGGCGGATAGATCCCGCTCCTCTGGCGGCTCTTTTCTTTTCTGCCATGGTGTAAATTTCCTTTCTTATTGCACCACGGCCCTCTGTATGATATTATGAAAGGGCGCAATGGTGCCTTAGTTTGATCGCTTCGGTATTTTGTGCATTTGACCGCTTCGGTGTTGGTAGCACCGGAGCGGTTTTTTTATTTTTCTTTCTGATATTTCGGGATCTCTGTCAGTTCCTCCACACGCTTCACGGCTTCTGCCTGACCGGCGGCATTGAGTCTATTAAACGCATTTGTCAAAGTGTGGACAGATTTAGTATCTATTTCCTTTTCTAAGGCTTTAGTGGCTGTATCAAAATCCATAATTGAATACGGATCAACCTCTAGCGCTTTAGCTACAGAAATGAGCATTTCCACAGTGATATTTTTCCCTCTTGCCATAGCGGCTTGAAATGATGAAGTGGGAATACCGGCCGCTATGGCTAGTTGTCTGCGGCTCATGCCTCTTTCTTGAAGAATTGCGTCAATTAGTTCTGTTGTTGACATTGTATCACCTCTTTTTTATTAAGATACCACACTGTAAACGAAATATCAATTACTATATTGACATTAAACGAAATATAGTTTACACTTACGATGTAAACGAAATATCGTTTACCATACTGGAGGTGAACAATATGAAGATCAGTGTTTTAAAAATCGAAACTATCATGGCAAAAAAGAACATGACCAAAGCGGCTATGGCTAATGCTGCTGGTATGTGTCGGCAGAATGTTAGTACCATTGTCCGCCGTGGTACCTGTGAGCCAAGAACCGCCGGTAAGCTGGCTAAGGCTTTAGGCGTAGATGTGACCGAGATCACGGAGGAGGGCTGAACATGAACGGCCAATTGACTATCAGTGTGTCGGAAGCCGCGCGGCGGCTGGGGATCAGCAAGCCCACGGCATACGTTTTAGCCCGGCGGGCAGATTTCCCCGCGTTTACCATTGGTGGGCGTGTGGTGGTCTATGAGGCCGGGTTGGAGGACTGGGTAAAAGCCCAGGTACAAAAGAAAGGAGAGATTGACAATGCTGCATACTGAACTGACCATTTCTGTCCGCCTGTTCCCGGTGCTTATCAGAAACCCGGAGGACGGCAAGACCATGAAGGATGAGGTGGTGCTGACCCGGGAACAGCTGCAGGCCTGTCAGTTGGTAGGCCAGAGTTCCAAGGAACTGATTCACCGCCTGTATGGCCGGAGAGGCTTTGAAGTGGTGGATATCTACAAGGCCACCAAGCGCGAGATCTGCATGAGCCTGGATGAGCTGTACCAGGCTAACTTTATGCGGTCGGTGGGGAAGCGGGAGAAGGTGTCTGTGGATGCTCCGGAAGAATTGCTTTGATCCCGATGAGATCCCGGTGATTATAAAAAAACAGCCAGTGCCAGTAGAAGAAGTTGATGATCTCCCTGAAATTGAGTGTCTGGCCGATATTTGGGATAACCCGCCGGATTTGGCTGGAGAACTGATTGAGGGGGTTTTGCGAAAAGGCCACAAAATGTTACTGGCAGGACCCTCCAAAGCTGGTAAATCTTTTTCGTTGTTGGAGCTGGCAATTTGTATTGCTGAGGGGCGCCCGTGGTTGGGCTTTAACTGCACTCAGGGCCGCGTGATGTACATTAACCTGGAGCTAGATCCAGCTTCCTGTCTGCACCGGATAAAGAACATTTATAAGGCGCTTGATCAGAAACCCAATCATGCCAAAAACATTACCGTATGGAATTTAAGGGGGTATACTGAGCCACTGAACAGACTGGCACCTAAAATCATACAGAGAGCCAGACATAACCATTACTTAGCAATAATAATTGACCCCATTTATAAGGCACTCACCGGCAATGAAAACAACGCCAGCCAGATGGCACGTTTT
>SAMEA104404100__coassemble_3006_pt1 | contig 11866 bp, 10 predicted proteins | sample SAMEA104404100__metabat2_low_PE_092 | metagenome-assembled genome bin SAMEA104404100 (sample SAMEA104404100) | Balaenoptera acutorostrata | reverse complement strand
TCAATCCCGGTCAATTTTTGTTTTCAGGGTTTTAAAAGGAGTTCTTATGACAACTTGTGAAAACCGGAGAGAGGGAGCGCCCCAGCACCCCCGCCGCCCGCAGGCGGCCGTCCAAGCCTCGCCCCACGGGAGAGGTGGCCCAGTGCGCACACTGGGTCGGAGAGGGGATTCCTCGGCGGTGCCGAGGTTTCCGCAGAAGGACAGGAGGAAAAAAGGACAGGTCTTGCCAAAGGCCCCCTTGTGCAAAGGGGGCTGCCGCTTGCGGCTGGGGGATTGTAACCGGCACTATCTTCACCGCTGAAGATGTAGTCAAAGAGGCAAAAGTTACAACCCTTCCGTCACCAGTTTGCGAACTGGTGACACCTCCCCTTGCACAGGGGAGGCTTTTCGTCTGCGGACGGGACGAGGGCCCCTCTCAGTCGCCTCCGGCGACAGCTCCCCCCAAGGGGAGCCTTGGAACGGCGCTCTCATGAAAGATTCTGAAAAACTCCCCGTCCCGCCGCAGCGGTTTTAATCCGCGCCCCGGCGCACCTTTTCTCTTCACTCTTCACTTTTCTCTCTTCTCTGAGCGCAAAAAAACTCCCTCCGTCACCGGAGGGAGTTTTGAAGCGTATGAAAAATCAGGCCGCGCGGTCGTAGGGCAGGAACACACAGACCACATACAGGATGACCATGATGCGGCTGGCCAGGCACAGGAACTTGCTCTTGAAGTCGTCGGCCTCGCTCCACTTGACCAGAGGGAAGGACACATCCATTCTGATCTGGAGGATGACGGTATAGACCACAGCCAAACACAGGGCAAAGCCCACGATGGGCTCCATGGTGGTGGCGACGGGGATGCCCATGACCAGACCCAGCTTGCACAGCACGCCGAACAGCGCCACCAGGGTCACCACGGTGCTGTACTGGATCGAAACTTTAGAAACTTTATTCATGCTTGTTTTCACCTTTCCTCAGCGGTCCACACCGCAGTAATCACAAATAGACCTGTCAATTATAGGCCATTGCGGGGAAAAGGTCAATTAAAATCCCATGGAAAACAAAAAGCGGAGCGTCCGAAAACGCTCCGCCGCAGTTCTTTTTTAAGGTGCCAGCACCAGCAGAACGGGCTCGTCCTGCCTGACGGTGTCGGAGTAGTGCAGAGCGATCCCCTGCTCCTCCGCCAGCTTTTCCACACGCTCCCGCTGTTCTGTGGATAACAGCAGGCGCTTGCTGCCGTCCTGCTCCACAGTCCAGTCCGCATCCTCCAGTCCGGCGCCCTCGGGCAGGCGGGACAGGGTGCAGGTGGGCTGCTCCTCCAGAGTGTAGGTCCCGGCACGGGCCTCGGCGGGGAGCTGCTGTTTCTGGCTGGATACGCCCTGCCACAGTCCCACACACAGCACCAGACAGGCGGCCAGTCCGGCCACAGCCCGGAAGGCGGGTCTGCGGAACAGAGGCACCACCTTGGGCCCCTCGATCTTCGCCATCACGTCCCCTGCGAAGTACTCCGGGGCGGGGACGGGCTCCATCACCTCGAAGGACAGGTGGATGGCTTCCAGATCCTCGGCGACGGCCCGACACGCCGCACAGATGTTCAAATGGTTCTCCAGAGCCCGATTTTCCTCCTCGGTCAGCGCTCCGTCCAGGCGGGCGGACAGCAGCTCCACAGAATCCTCACAGGTCATGCCGGGTCACCTCCTCAGCTTATTTTCGTTTTAGTTAGACGGCGGACGGTCGAAAAGGTTCCCCTCCGCCAGCAAAAATTTTCGCAGAGCCAGTCTGGCCCGGGCGATGCGGGACTTCACCGTTCCCAGGTCCAGGTCCAGCTGGTCGGCGATCTCCTGATAGCTGAGTCCGGACATCTCCCGCATGACCAACACCTGCCGCTGGTGGTCGGGGAGCTGTTCCAGACCACGGGCCACCGCCCGGCTGATCTCCTCCCGCTCCAGCCGGTGCTGAGGGTCCTGGCTGTGGTCGGCGGGCTGGGCCCAGCTGACCTCCTCGTCGTCCAGGGAGACCACCGGCTCAATATCCTGCCGCCGCTTCTGCTTTCGGAGGAAGTCGATGCACACGTTGGTGGTGAGCCGGTAGATCCAGGTGGAGAAGGCGCTGTCTCCCTGGAAGCTTCTCAGGCCCTGCCAGGCCTTGAGGAAGGCGTCCTGAGCCAGATCGGCGGCGTCCTCCCGGTTGTTCACCATGCGCAGGGCAAGGGAGAAAACCCTGTCCTGATTTTGGGTCAACAGCTGCTCGAATGCGCCGTGGTCGCCCTGTTTTGCCCGCTGTATCAGCTCCTGCTCGGTCAAATTTTCTCCCTCCTTCCTCGTGCTTAAAAAGCCTCGCAGAGTTCGCCACCGCAGTGGCGAAAAAATTCAAATTCATTTTCTGCCGGGGCGTGTACCTGGCAGAAAATACTTCTCAGCTTGTAAGTGTGGAATTTGGCCGTAGAATACGGACAAATTATGCGTGCAGCAAGCTGCAAACCCACTCGAAACAGTGGCCGCCTGACGGCGGCCCTTGTCCGTTTATTTTCTTAGTCGCACAGGTCCCGCTTGATGCCTGCGGTGACCCGGTACACGTCCTCCAGAGTGGTGATCTTCACGATCTGCTCCTTGTAGTACCCCGCATGGGACACGCCCTTCAGATACCAGGCATACTGGCGGCGGGCCTCCAGACAGGCGATCTTCTCGCCCTTCACGGCGGCGGCCATCTCAAACTGCCGGACGGCGGTGTCGCACCGCTCCGCCAGAGGCGGAATGTCCGGGATGGGTTTTCCTTCCAAAGCGGCCTTGCACTGGGCAAAGAGCCAGGGGTTGCCGAAGATGCCCCGGCCGATCATGGCGATATCCGCCCCGGTGTACTTCAGAATGCGGGGCGCGTCCTCCGGCTTGAAGATATCGCCGTTGGCGATGACGGGGATGTTCACCGCCTCCTTGACGGCTCTGATCCAGTTCCAGTCGGCGGTGCCCGCGTACATCTGGGCCCGGGTGCGGCCGTGGACGGCCACAGCGGCTACGCCGGCCTCCTCCATGGCCTTGGCAAACTCCACGCAGTTGATGGAGCCCTTGTCCCAGCCCAGCCGGAACTTCACGGTGACGGGACAGCCCGCGCCCCGGATGACGGCCTCGGCCACCTTCACGGCCAGCTCCGGGGTCCGCATCAGCCCGGAGCCGTCGCCGGAGTTGGCCACCTTGGGGACGGGACAGCCCATATTGATGTCAATAAAATCCGCCCCGGACACCTCACGGGCGATGCCTGCGGCCTGCTCCATGCAGGCGGGGTCGCTGCCGAAGATCTGGGCGGCGGCGGGGTGCTCGCCCTCCCCCAGCTTCAACAGCGGGATGGACTTCTTATCCTGAAAGCACAGGGCCTTTGCGCTGACCATCTCCGTGCAGGTCAGCCCCGCGCCCTGCTCCCGGCAGATGGTGCGGAATGCAGAATCCGTCACCCCGGCCATAGGCCCGAGAGCCAGGGGCGTTTCAATTTTAATTCCTCCGATGGATACCATAAAAACCTCTTTATTACTCCGGTATGGAAAATTATTTTCCCACAATTTTACCATACCTTTCCCCGCTTTACAAGGGCGGGAACAGGGGGTTTCCGGTTCCGATTTGCACCGGGGAACCGGGCTTTCCTATTGTGTTTCCTATATATATCTGTTATAATGTCAGAATCGAATAATGGGTGCTGTCTACAGTTCCACAGGATGCGGCAGAGCGGGCCTCTGCCGCTGTACACGGGCCGTGGGTCCTGAAAACGGGGCTTGCGGCTTTCTTCCGCCTTCAGACAGGCCTTCAACTTACCGATCTCCAGGAAAGGGGGATTTTCCTTGTCAAACAAGCTATCACAGCTGGTACAGCCCAGCTTTCAGATGGCGTTCTGGTGCATGGGCCTGTTCGCCCTGCTCACCGCCGTCTACTCCATGCCGCTGGCTCTGCTGGAGCTGGCCGTGGCCCTCTGTCTGGCGCTCTACCACCGGCAGTGCAGCCGCCAGCGCAAGCGGGAGATCAACCGCTATCTGGACAGCGTCACCGACAACGTGGACACCGCCAGCAAGGACACCATGATAAACTCGCCCCTCCCCATGATCATCTTCCGCCCCGAGAGCGGGGATATCATCTGGACCAACGACCGCTTCATGGACCTGACCGGCCAGAAGGAGCGGATTTTCGACTCCAAGCTGGACTCTGTGGTCCCCGACTTCGACACCCATTGGCTGGCCGAGGGCAAGGAGGAGCACCCCGGTGAGGTCTCCTACGCCGGACGGCTCTTCCGGGTGTACGGCCATCTGGTCCGCACCGGCGGCAGAGCGGGCAGCTTCATGGCCACCACCTACTGGGTGGACGTCACCGAGCTGGCCCAGACCCGCAACAAGTACCAGGCCACCCGCCCCGTGGCGGCGGTCCTCCTCATTGACAACTACGAGGACCTGACCAAGAACCTGACTGAAAACGAGCGGTCCAACCTGGTGGCCGAGATCGACAACCGGCTGGAGGCCTGGGTGGCGGACACCGGGGCCCTGCTCCGCCGCTACCAGCGGGAGCGCTACATCCTCATTATGGAGGAGCAGCACCTGGCTCAGTTTGTGGAAAAGAAATTTGAAATTCTGGATATCATTCATCAGGTGGTCAACCCCAGCGGCATGAACGCCTCCCTGTCCATCGGCGTGGGCAAGGACGGCGACTCCTTCCGGGAGCTGATGAACTTCGCCAACCTGTCCATTGACATGGCCCTGTCCCGGGGCGGCGACCAGGCCGTCATCCGTAATAAGTTCACCTTCGAGTTCTACGGCGGCCGCTCCAAGGAGACCGAGAAGCGCACCAAGGTGAAGAGCCGGGTCATGGCCAGCGCCCTGGTGTCCCTGATCTCCGACTCCTCCCAGGTCTTTGTCATGGGCCACCGCTCCCCGGATAACGACGCCATCGGCGCGGCGGCGGGCGTGTGCGCTCTGTGCCGCAAGCTGGAGGTCCCCGCCCACATCATCAAGGCGCCCTCCCCCTCTCCCGCTCAGGAGCTGTGTGACAAGCTGATACAGACCCCGGAGTACCACAACGCCTTTATGGACCCCCAGGACGCTCTGCTGGCCGCCGATTCCCGGTCCCTGACCGTGGTGGTGGACACCAACCGCCCGGAGCAGGTCCAGTCTCCTGAGGTCCTCCAGTCCAGCAACCGGGTGGCCGTCATCGACCACCACCGCAGAGCCGCCACCTACATCGAGGGCGCGGCTGTCAACTACCATGAGCCCTACGCCTCCTCCGCCGCCGAGCTGGTCACCGAGCTGCTCCAGTACTCCATGGAGCCCAACGAGCTGCTGAGAGTGGAGGCCGAGGCCCTGCTGGCCGGTATCGTGCTGGACACCAAAAACTTCACCATGCGCACCGGCGGACGCACCTTCGAGGCCGCCGCCTTCCTGCGCCGCTCCGGCGCTGATACTGCCGAGGTCAAAAAGCTGTTCCAGAACGACCTCCAGGGCACCATCGCCAAGTTCTCCATCGTCCAGAAGGCCAAGCTCTACCGGGACAACATCGCAGTTGCTGTGGTGGACACCCCCGTGGGCCGGGTCACCGCCGCCCAGGCGGCGGACGAGCTGCTGAATATCATCGGCATCGACACCTCCTTCGTCATCTCCCCCGATGGGGACCGGGTGAACATGTCCGGCCGCTCCATGGGTGACGTGAACGTCCAGGTCATTCTGGAGGAGCTGGGCGGCGGCGGCAACGCCGCGGCAGCCGGCGGTCAGGTGGTGGGCAAGACCCCCGCCGAGGTGGGGCAGGAGCTGGAGAGAGCCATCGACCACTACCTTGAGAAGGATTGATTTTCCCTCTCTCCCAACCACGTGAAACTGCGCTCCGGCGCTGACTTTTTCAATACGAAAGGAACGATTTACAATGAAGGTTATTCTGTTACAGGACGTCAAGGGTCAGGGCAAGAAGGGCCAGCTGGTCAACGCCAGCGACGGCTACGCCCGCAACTTCCTGCTGCCCCGCAAGCTGGCCGTGGAGGCCACCGCTGAGAACATGAACACCATGAAGCAGCAGGAGAAGGCCCGCAAGGCTCAGGAGGCCGCCGAGAAGGCCGAGGCCGAGGCCACCGCCGCCAAGCTGAAGGAGCTGACCGTCAAGGTGGCCGCTAAGGCCGGTGAGGGCGGCCGTCTGTTCGGCGCTGTCACCAACAAGGAGATCGCCGAGTCCCTGGCCGCTCAGCACGGCATCACCATCGCCAAGGCCAAGCTGGTCCTGGATGAGCCCATCAAGGCCTGCGGCGGCTACAAGGTCAAGGCCAAGCTGGGCTACGAGGTGGTCGGCACCGTCAACGTCATGGTCGTGGAGGCCTGACACAGACCCCATTTAAATTGATTCCGCTGTCTGCGGACAGCGGAACTCTGCGAGGCTTTCGTAGATTCGGAACCGCTTCGCAATCTGAACACACTTATTATTTCCCTCCCCGGTATACGGGGAGGGAAACCGCGCCTAAACTAAGGAAAGGGAGGTGAGAACATGGAGGACGAGGAACTGTTACTGAAGCAGCTGCCCCACTCCGTCGAGGCGGAGCAGGCCGTTCTGGGCTCCATGCTCATCGACCCCCGCTGTGTGCCGGAGGTCATCGACAAGTTAAAGCCCGATGATTTCTACCTGCGCCAAAATAAGGAGATCTACGAGACGGTCTACTCCATGTTCAACTACTCCCTCACCATCGACCCGGTGACGGTGCTGGAGAACATGAAACAGAACGGCTTCTATGACGAGAACCTGTCCCGGGGCTACATCCTTCAGCTGATGGACACCACTCCCACGGCGGCCAACGTCAAGGAGTATATCGACATTCTGAAGGACAAGACCCTGCTGCGCCGGGTGGCAGAGACCGCCGGCGACCTGACTGCCATGGTCCAGGAGGGCACCGACACCGGCCAGGACATTCTGGAGGCGGCGGAGCAGCGCATTTACGCCATCCGCCAGGGCCGGGGCTCCCGGGGTCTGACCCCCATCTCCGACGTGCTGATCGACGTGTACGACCGGCTCAGCGAGCTGGCCGCCAGCGACAGCACCATCCCCGGTATGTCCACCGGTCTGCGGGACCTGGACCGGGCCATCTCCGGTCTGAACAAGTCCGACCTGATCCTGCTGGCCGCCCGTCCCGGTATGGGTAAAACCTCCATGGCTCTGAACATCCTGTTGGATGCGGGCAAGAAGTCCGGCAAGACCGTGGCCTTCTTCTCTCTGGAGATGAGCCGGGAGCAGCTGGCCCTCCGTCTGATCTCCGGCGAGTGCTTCGTGGACAACAAGAAGCTGGTCACCGGCAAGCTCACCGAGGACGACTGGGAGAAGGTGGCCGTGGCCGCCGACTCTCTGAACCGGTCCAAAATCTTGATCGACGACGATTCCTCCGTGTCCGTGGCCGATATCAACGCCAAGTGCCGCCGGGTGGACGACCTGGGTCTGGTGGTCATCGACTACCTCCAGCTGATGCAGTCCGCAGGCGGCAAGACCCGCAGCGGCGACAACCGACAGCAGATCGTGTCCGACATCTCCCGGTCCCTGAAGATCATGGCCAAGGAGCTGAACGTCCCCGTCCTCTGTCTGTCCCAGCTGTCCCGTGCCAACGAGAGCCGTACCGACAAGCGCCCCATGCTGTCCGACCTGCGTGAATCGGGCGCCATCGAGCAGGATGCAGATATCGTCCTGTTCCTCTACCGGGACGGCTACTACAACAAGGACTCGGAGAACCCCAACCTGGCCGAGTGCATCATTGCAAAAAACCGCCACGGCGAGACCGGCACGGTGGAGATGCAGTGGCTGCCTGAGTTCACCACCTTCAGCGACCTTGAGTGGCAGCACAACGACTAAGGCCCCTCACCATTTTTATCTCACAGGGGGTGCGCCATCTGGACGCTTTGGAAAACCTGATCGGCAGCAGCGGGATGCTCCCCGCCGGGTCCTCGGTGCTGTGCGCCGTGTCCGGCGGTGCGGACTCCATCTGCCTGCTGCACGCACTCTATCATCTGCGGCCTGTCCTCCGCTTTGAGCTGGCCGCCGCCCACTTCAACCACCGGCTCCGGGGCGAGACCGCCGACGGCGACGCCCGCTTTGTGGAGCAGTTCGTCCAGCTGTGCTGCGGTCCCCAGCGCCTGCCCGACGGCACGATTTTGCCCGCCGTTTCCTTTTACTGCGGCTCCGGCGACGTGGCCGCAGAGGCGGAATACCGGGGCCAGGGCGTGGAGGAAACGGCCCGGGATCTGCGCTACACCTTCCTCCGGGCCACGGCGGACCGCATCGGCGCGGACCGCATCGCCACCGCCCACAACGCCGACGACAATCTGGAGACCATCCTCTTCCATCTGGCCCGGGGCTCCGGTCTGCGGGGACTCAGCGGCATCCAGCCCGTCCAGGGCGATCTGATCCGCCCTCTGCTCACCACCACCCGGAAGGAGATCGAGGGGTATCTCTCCTTCTACGGCCTCCCCCACCGGGAGGACCACTCCAATCGCGACCTCACCTTCGCCCGCAACCGCATTCGCCACCAGGTCACCCCGGTGCTGGAGGACCTGTTCCCCGGCCTGAGCGCCCGGATGGCTGACTCTGCGGCGCTGCTCCGGGCGGACGAGGACTGTCTGAGCCAGCTGGCCCGGCAGGCTTCCGTCCACGCGGAGGAACGGGGCGACGGCTCCCTCGCCATCCCCGCCGCCGATATCGCCCGCCAGCCCGAGGCCATCGCCTCCCGCATGATCCGGCAGCTGCTGGAGCAGCTCAGCGGCGGGAACCAGAACCGCTACGCCGTCCACCTGCAAAAGGTGGTGGAGCTGTGCCGCCAGGAGAGAGGAAATCCCTCCGCCCGGCTCCTGCTCCCCCAGGGCATCACCGCCCGCCGGGAATACGGCCTGCTGGTCCTCACCAATTCACCCGCACCCGCGCCGCCCGCCCCTGTCTCCGCCGCCCTGCCGGGCATGACGGACTTCGGCCCCTGGCGCGTGACCTGCACCCGTGAGATCTACCAGGGACAGCCCCAGCAGCCGCTGGACTTTCGGCTGAACGCGTCCATGATCTCCGCCCTCACCCTGCGGCCCCGGCAGACCGGCGACAGCCTGGCCCCTCCCGGACGGCCCTCCAAAACGGTGAAGCGGCGGCTCATCGACTTGAAGATCCCCCGGCTCCAGCGGGACTGTCTCCCCGTGTTCGACTGCGGCGGTCAGGTGGCCGCAGTGGCAGAACTGGGCCCTGACAGGGCATATCTCCCCGCCGACGGTCAAGCTGTCTGGCATTTCACCCTGGTTCACCTGTAAATCCAACTTTGAAAGGAAGTTTCTTTCCATGATCGAGAAAGATATCGAGCGAGTTCTGCTCTCTGAGGAGCAGCTGAAGACCCGTGTACGCGAGATCGCCAAGCAGATTGAAAAGGACTACGAGGGCAAGGAGATCATGCTGATCAGCGTCCTGCGCGGCTCCTTCGTGTTCATGGCCGACCTGTGCCGCTGCATCGACCTGCCCTGCACCGTGGACTTCATGGCCGTGTCCTCCTACGGCAAGGGCACCACCTCCAGCGGTCAGGTCCAGATCACCAAGGACCTGTCCGAGGACATCTCCGGCCGCCACATTGTGGTGGTGGAGGACATTCTGGACTCCGGCAACACCCTGAGCTACCTGCTGAAGATCCTGGAGAACCGCCACCCCGCCTCCATCCGTCTGTGCACCCTGCTGGATAAGCCTGAGCGCCGGGTCAAGCCCGTCTACGCCAACTACTCCGGCTTCACCGTGCCCGACGCCTTCGTGGTGGGCTACGGTCTGGACTACGCCGAGAAGTACCGCAACCTGCCCTACATCGGCGTGCTGAAGCCCGAGGTCTACGGCGTCTGAGTCCCCCACTCCCCGCACTTCCCAGGCACGAAAGGAGGCTTGTCCATTGAAGCGTGTCAATAACCGGGATCTGCTGCTGTACTTTCTGCTGATCCTGATGGTCGTATTCACTGTCACCTCTCTGCGCAGGACGGAAAAGGTCCCCGCCCCCGTCTACAGCCAGATCGTGGAGTACTTCGAGGAGGAGAAGGTACAGTCCTTCTCCTTGAAGGACAACACCCTGCTGCTGGTCCTCCGCGAGGACAAGGATCAGGACGGCCAGGGCGACACCCTGCTCTATAAGCTGGCCGACCCCTATATCTTCTACAACGACCTGCACGACCTGGTGCAGGATCAGAAGGAAAAGGGCGTTATTGAGTCCTACGACTATATCCCCGGCGTGGAGAACTCCTGGTGGTACAGCCTGCTGCCTCAGCTGCTGCTGATGGGCGCCCTGCTGCTGCTCACCGTGTTCATCTTCCGCCGCCGCACCGCCGCCGCCAACAACGGCGGCAACCCCGCCAACTTCGGCCACGCCCGGACCCGGACCCTGGCCGACCAGGGGAAGAAGGTCACCTTCGACGACGTGGCAGGCGCGAAAGAGGAGAAGGAGGAGCTGCAGGAGGTGGTGGACTTCCTGCGGGACCCCCATAAATTCGTCTCTCTGGGCGCCCGCATCCCCAAGGGCGTGCTGCTGGTGGGCCCTCCGGGCACCGGCAAGACCCTGATCGCCAAGGCTGTGGCCGGTGAGGCCGGGGTCCACTTCCTGTCCATCTCCGGCTCCGACTTTGTGGAGCTGTACGTGGGCGTGGGCGCAAGCCGGGTCCGTGACCTCTTCGAGCAGGCCAAGAAGGAGGCCCCCGCCATCGTCTTTATCGACGAGATCGACGCCGTGGGCCGCCAGCGCGGCACCGGACTGGGCGGCGGTCACGATGAGCGCGAGCAGACCCTGAACCAGCTCTTAGTCGAGATGGACGGTTTCGGCTCCAACGAGGGCGTCATCGTCCTGGCCGCCACCAACCGCCCCGACATTCTGGACCCCGCTCTGCTCCGTCCCGGCCGGTTCGACCGGCAGATCTACGTGGGTCTGCCCGACATTCTGGGCCGTGAGGAGATCTTGAAGGTCCACTCCAAGAGCAAGCCTCTGGCCGAGGACGTGTCCCTCCGGGATATCGCCCGGGCCACCGCAGGCTTCACCGGAGCCGATCTGGAAAACCTGCTCAACGAGGCCGCTCTGCTGGCCGCCCGGGACAACCAGAGATTCATCACCCAGGCGGACCTCCACGAGGCCATGATGAAGGTCATCGCAGGCCCCGAGAAGAAGAGCCGGGTGGTCACCGAGGAGGCCAAGCGGCTCACCGCCTACCACGAGGCCGGTCATGCCGTGGTCATCCACGAGCTGGAGACCCAGGACCCCGTCCACCAGATCACCATTATCCCCCGCGGCCCCGCCGGCGGCATGACCATCTCTCTGCCCACCGAGGACCGGGCCTACCAGTCCCGCCGGGAGCTGGAGGAGCATATCGCCGTCTGTCTGGGCGGCCGTGTGGCCGAGCAGATCGTGCTGGGCGATATCTCCACCGGAGCCTCCAGCGATATCCAGAAGGCCACCCAAATCGCCCGGGACATGGTCACCAAGTACGGCATGAACAGCCGTCTGGGCACCGTGGCCTATGGCAGCGAGAGCAACGAGGTGTTCATCGGCCGCTCCATGGGCCAGACCCGGAGCTACTCCGAGGAGATCGCCGGACAGATCGACGAGGAGGTCCGTCTCCTGGTGGAGAGGGCCTACAAGCGCTGTGAGGAGATCTTGAACGCCCGCCGCAAGCAGCTGGAGATCACCGCCAAGTACCTGCTGGACCACGAGACCATGGAGGGCGACCTGTTCGCCAGGGTCTTTACGGAGCCTTCCTGCGAGGAACTGGCCAAGTATCAGGCTTGATTGTTTGAAAACCACCTGAGTTCTTACGAACTCAGGTGGTTTTTTGTTTGGAGAGGGTTTCGCCTCTGCGGAGGCGAGTTTCTTTTCCAGCGATGGAAAAGAAACCAAAAGATCGCCGGGG
>SAMEA104404100__coassemble_2949_pt1 | contig 12043 bp, 7 predicted proteins | sample SAMEA104404100__metabat2_low_PE_092 | metagenome-assembled genome bin SAMEA104404100 (sample SAMEA104404100) | Balaenoptera acutorostrata | reverse complement strand
TGGTGTCGTAAATGGCCTGGTCGCCGTGGGGGTTCAGCTTCATGGTCTGGCCCACGATGTTGGCGGACTTGGTGCGGCCGCCCTTGAGCAGGCCCATCTGGTACATGGTGTACAGCAGCTTCCGGTGGGAGGGCTTGAAGCCGTCGATCTCCGGGATGGCGCGGGAGACGATGACCGACATGGCGTAGGGCATGTAGTTGATCTCCAGGGTCTCGGTGATGGGCTGTTCCAGCACCTCGGCCCGGAGCCCCATTACGTTGGGGTTGTCGGCGCGCTTTTTGCGTTCATCAGTTTTCGTTTTTCTAGGCATTGGTATCAAACCTCTTTAATATCAGGAAATATCCGCCAGGTCCAGATACTTGTATCCGTTGTCGGCGATATGGCTCTTTCGTCCGGGCAGGTCGTCGCCCAGCAGCAGGTCAAAGACCTGGGCGGTGCGCTCCACGTCCTCGGGCATGACCTTGATGAGGCGGCGGGTCTCGGGATTCATGGTGGTCAGCCACATCATGTCGGGCTCGTTCTCGCCCAGACCCTTGGAGCGCTGGACGTCCACCTTCTTGCCCTTGAGGGAGGAGACGATCTCGGCCTTCTCCTTGTCGGAGTAGGCAAACCAGGTCTTGTCCTTGCAGGTGATCTCGTACAGGGGAGACTCCGCAATGTAGACATAGCCCTTCTGGATGAGGGTGGGGGTCAGGCGGTAGAGCATGGTCAAAATCAGGGTGCGGATCTGGAAGCCGTCCACGTCAGCATCGGTACAGATGACCACCTTGTTCCAGCGCAGATTGTTGAGGTCAAAGGAGGGGATGTCCTTGGCCCGCTTGTCATGGACCTCCACACCGCAGCCCAGCACCTTCAGAAGGTCGGTGATGATGTCACTCTTGAAGATCTTGGCGTAGTCGGCCTTCAGACAGTTCAAGATCTTACCACGGACGGGCATGATGCCCTGGAATTCGGCGTCACGGCTCTGCTTGACCGAGCCCATAGCGGAGTCGCCCTCCACGATGTAGAGCTCACGGCGCTCCACGTCCTTGGTGCGGCAGTCCACGAACTTCTGCACCCGGTTGGAGATGTCCATGGAACCGGTCAGGTTCTTCTTGATGTTCAGCCGCTGACGCTCGGCGCTCTCACGGGAGCGCTTGTTGATGAGCACCTGTTCAGCGATCTTCTGGGCGTCCATGGGATTTTCGATGAAGTAGATCTGGAGGTTCTCCTTCAGAAAATCGGTCATGGCCTCCTGGATGAACTTGTTGTTGATGGCCTTCTTGGTCTGGTTCTCGTAGGAGGTCTGGGTGGAGAAGTTGTTGCTCACCAGCACCAGAGCGTCCTGCACGTCGGTGAAGTTGATTCGGCTCTCGTTCTTGTTGTACTTGCCCTGCTGTTTCAGATAGCCGTCCACAGCGGAGACGAAGGCGGACTTCATAGCCTTCTCCGGGGAGCCGCCGTGCTCCAGCCAGGAGGAGTTGTGGTAGTGCTCGATGATCTGCACCTTGTTGGAGAAGCAGAAGGCCACGGACAGCTTCACCTTATAGTCCGGCTTGTCCTCCCGGTCCCGGCCCTTCCGCTCGGTCTGCCAGAACATGGGCAGGGTCAGAGCATCCTCACCGGCCAGCTCGGCCACGTAGTCCACAATGCCGTTTTCATAGATAAAATCGGTGGTCTCGAACTTGCCGCCCACCTGATTGCGGAAGCGGAAGGTGATGCCCGCGTTGACCACGGCCTGCCGCTTCATCACGTCGTGGAAAAATTCCACGGGGATGTCGATATCGGTAAAGACCTCCAGGTCGGGCTTCCAGCGGAAGGTGGAGCCGGTCTTCTTGCCCTTGTCGGTGGGCTCCTTGGTCAGACCGCCCATGTTCTCGCCCTTCTCAAAGTGGAGGGAGTATTTGAACCCGTCTCTCCAGATGGTGGCGTCGAAATATTCACTTGCGTACTGGGTGGCGCAGGAGCCCAGACCGTTGAGGCCCAGGGAATACTCGTAGTTGTCGCCGGACAGGTTGTTGTACTTGCCGCCGGCGTACAGCTCGCAGAACACCAGTTCCCAGTTGAATTTCTGTTCTTTCTCGTTCCAGTCCACGGGACAGCCCCGTCCCTGGTCTTCCACCTGGATGGACTTGTCGGCGAAGCGGGTGACGGTAATTAAGTTGCCGTGTCCCTCTCGGGCCTCGTCGATGGCGTTGGACATGATCTCAAAAACGGCGTGTTCACAGCCGTCCAGCCCGTCAGAGCCGAAAATAACGCCCGGACGCTTCCGAACCCGGTCTGCGCCCTTCAGGGCGGAGATGGACTGATTTCCATAACTGCTTTTCTTTTGGGCCATGACAATGATTCCTCACATTTCAATAGCATAATAATTCATAATAAATATTACCAAAGAAGCGGGAGGAAAGTCAAGCAGGGGACAGAATTGAAAAAACAGGCTGTTTTCGTGAAAATACCGGAAAAAGGGACCGATTCCGCGAAAAAAGAGAAAAAGGGGATTTTGCCCCGGAGGGGCAGAAACGGAACTGTTTTTAGAAAAAGAGCGGAAAAACGCTCTTGCATTGCGTAGGGGAAACAGGTAAGATTAAGTGACGGTTCCGCCGGGTTCGGCGGAAGAAGGGCCGGAAAGCCGCAGCTTCCGGCTCTGCGCACAAGTGAAAGATCCAGTCGATCAGTATTTCCTCTCCGCATGCGGGGACGGGAAGAGAAGGAACACGGGGCCCCGCGGGGCAAACCGGACAGACACCGCTGCTGTATGCGCCGAGAGCACTCCTTGAAACGGCGAAAGCCGCCCACTGGCCCCGGCCGGTAAGGGGAGGAGCCCTCGTCTGAGGCGTGAGTCAGAATACTTGCTGATCGATCGACGGAGGGCCACGGGAACATGGCCATACGCCGGGGAATGAGCGGAAAGACGGCCGCACAGCTCCTTTGGGGACTGTGCGGCTTTTTTGCGGAACAAACAAGGAAAAGAGGAGAAAGCATATGAAAACCATGTTCAAGCAGATGGGGGCCCTCTGTCTGGCTCTGCTGCTGCTGGTGAGCGCAGTTCCCCATGTGGGAGCGGCCTCCCTGACCCAGGTGGACGGGGCCATCAGCGCCATCCATCACTATCTGGACGAGAAGGGCGAGCCCGCCCACCCCGGCGTGGTGGGCGGCGAGTGGGTGGTCATCGGCAAGGCCCGCACCGGCGGAGCCTCCGACCCGGCCTACTACCAGAACTATTATGACGAATTGGCAGAGTATGTGGTGAAGCAGGACGGCGTCCTCCACGAGCGGAAGTACACCGAGTACTCCCGGACCATCCTGGCCCTCACCGCCATCGGCGCAGACCCCGCCAACGTGAAGGGCTATGACCTGCTGGCCCCTCTGGCCGACTACGACAAGACCGTGTGGCAGGGCCCCAACGGGGCCATCTGGGCGCTGATCGCCCTGGACAGCGGCAATTACACCCTGCCTGAGGGCACCGCCACCATTCAGCGCTACGTGGAGAAGGTGCTGGCCGATCAGCTGTCCGACGGCGGCTGGTCCATCCGGGGCCGTGTCCCCGCCGACCCCGATATGACCGCTATGGCGCTCCAGGCCCTGGCCCGGTACCGGGATCAGCCCGCCGTGGAGCGGGCGGTGGAGCGGGGCCTGACCTTCCTGTCCAAGGCCCAGACCGCCGAGGGCTCCTTCATCTCCAACGTGTCGGAGAAGGTCCCCAGCAGCGAGAGCTGCGCCCAGGTGATCATCGCGCTGAACCGGCTGGGTATCGCTCTGGACGACCCCCGGTTCGTGAAAAACGGCAAGTCCGCTCTGGACGCCCTGCTCACCTTCCAGAATGCGGACGGCAGCTTCCGCCACATCCACAGCGGCACCGCCGATCAGATGGCAACCGAGCAGGCCCTGCTGGCTCTGGCCTCCACCTGGAGAATGGAGCACGGCATGCCCGACGTGTACGACATGACCGACGTGATGATCCATGTGGACACCGGGAATAAAATTCCCCAGCGCAGCCCCGACGTGCAGGCCCGGCCCGACCTGGGTCTGGAATACCCCCTCACCGACCTGGACGGCCACTTTGCGAAAAAGGCAGCAGAAGGTCTGGCCAGCCGCCGTATCATGGTGGGCGTGACCCCCGGCAGCTTCGGCCCTGATCTGAACATGACCCGGGCCGAGTTCGCCACCGCCGTGGTGGCTGCTCTGGGTCTGCCCCGGCAGGAGCGACCCGGCTTTGACGACGTGGTCCCCGGCAGCTGGTACGCTGCCTCCGTGGGTGCGGCCCATTACTATGGACTGGTCGGCGGCACCGCCCCCGGCACCTTCAGCCCCGCCGCCACCATCACCCGGCAGGAGACCGCCGTTATGATGGCCCGGGCCGCCGAGCTGTGCGGTCTGGACACCACCGTGACCAATGTGCAGGCGGATAAAATCCTGTCCGCCTACCGGGACGGCGCTTCCGTGGACAAGTGGGCGGAGCGGGACATGGCCTTCTGTGTCCGGGCCGGGCTCATGGGCGCGGGCAACACCCTGCGCCCCACCGACCGCATCACCAGAGGCGAGATCGCCCTCATCATCTGGAACCTGCTGGAGCAGGCCCAGCTGGTGTAAGCGGCGGTCAGGAGGTGCGATATGTGGTTCAAAGAGCATAAAAAATCCCTGATCGCAGGTGCGGTCGTTCTGGCGGTGCTGCTGTTCGCCTTCTGGTACGGCAGCGGCAGTCCCGCCACCATGGGCGGGGGAGAGGGGACCTCTTCCTCCACCTCTGCGGAGAGCTCCGCACCGGTGGACAGCTCCGTGGATAGTTCTGCCCAGCCCGACGGCTCCGCTCAGCCCGAGCAGAAGCCCGAGGAGCCCAAGCCGGAGCAGAAACCTGAGGAGAAGCCCCGGCAGGAGCCGGAGAAAAAGCCCGAACAGAAGCCTGCGGCCAAGCCGGAGCAGAAGCCGGAGCAGAAGCCCGCGCCCAAGCCTGAGGTGAAGCCCGCCCCGGAGAAAAAGCCCGACCCCAAGCCTGAGGTGAAGCCCCAGCCCAAGCCCGAACAGAAGCCGGAGCCCGCCGCCCTCACCTGCAAGCTGAGCATCCGGTGCGACACCATTTTAAATCATATGGACTGGGTGACCCCCGGCAAGGAGGGATTAGTTCCCAAGAACGGCGTCCTCTACGCCATGAAGGAAGTGGAGTTCAAGGAGGGCGAGACGGTCTTTGACGTGCTCCTGCGGGAGACCAAGAAGGCCAAGCTGCACATGGAGTTCTCCCACTCCGCCGTCTATGACTCCGTGTACGTGGAGGGCATCGGCAACCTGTACGAGTTCGACTGCGGCAACCAGTCCGGCTGGATGTACAAGGTCAACGGCATTTTCCCCCAGTACGGGTGCAGTCAGTACAAGCTGAAGCCCGGCGACGTCATTGAGTGGCAGTACACCTGCGAGCTGGGCGACGATATCGGCGGCGGCCAGAGCGTGGGCTGAATTTGAAGCTGTAGAGGGGGATACCTGTGAAGAACTCCTTTGCCGGTTATCATCCCGGCGTAAATTTCCTGTGGGCGGCCCTGGTGCTGACCGGGACCATGGCCCTGCGGCACCCGGCCAGCCTGGTCATCGGCCTTGCCTGCGCCCTGTGCTGGTCCGTCCGGCTGGGCGGCAGTCAGGCGGTGCGCTTCGCCCTGCGGGCCATGCTGCCCCTGGTGGCGGTGACCACCCTGCTGAATCCCCTGTTCAGCCATGCGGGAGCCACCATCCTGTGCTACCTCCCCGGCGGAAACCCCCTGACCCTGGAGTCCATCCTCTTCGGTCTGTCTGCGGGCCTGTCCCTGGTGACGGTGATCCTGTGGTTCTCCGGCCTGACCAGGGTGCTGACCGGGGACAAGTTCATGGTCCTGTTCGGGAAAGCCATCCCGGCCCTGTCTCTGGTGCTGTCCATGGCCATGGGGCTGGTGCCCCGGTTCAAACGGCGGCTGGAGCAGGTGACCAGAGGTCAGAAGGCCGTGGGCCGGGACCCGGCTCAGGGCAGTCTGATTCAGCGGGCGAAGAAGGGCCTGCGGGTGCTGTCCATCCTGGTGACCTGGGCCATGGAGGACGCCATCCAGACGGCGGACAGCATGCGGGGCAGAGGCTACGGCCTCCCCGGCCGCACCGCCTATGACCCTGTTCCCCTGACACGGCGGGACCGGGACGCCCTGTGGTTTTTGGGACTGCTGGGCGGGTTCCTGCTCTGTCTGGGGGTGCAGGGCGCCTTTCAATGGCAGTGTTACCCGGTGATCTATGGTGTGGGGCTGAATGCCTGGTCCCTCACCGCGGAAGTATGTTATCTGGTCCTGTGCGCCTTCCCTCTCCTGCTGGACTGGTGGGAGGAGAAGCTTTGGGACCGGGAGAGAGGAGGGGAGGCTCCGTGAGCGGAGAGGCCCTGCACATTCGAGGTCTGAGCTTTTCCTACCCCGGCGCGGAGCGAAAGACCCTCAAAAATATCAATTTGGACATTCAGCCGGGACAGCTGGTGGTGCTGTGCGGACCCTCCGGCGGCGGCAAGACCACCCTGCTCCGGCAGCTGAAGCCCTCGCTGGCTCCTCACGGGGTGCTGGAGGGAGAGATCCTGTTGGGAGATACCCCGTTAAACGGGCTGGACCTCCGCCGTCAGAGCGGGGAGATCGGCTTCGTCCTCCAGTCCCCGGACGAGCAGCTGGCCACAGACAAGGTGTGGCACGAGCTGGCCTTCGGGCTGGAGAGCCTTGGGGTGCCCTCCGGGGCCATCCGCCGGAGAGTGGCCGAGATGGCCGCCTTCTTCGGCATCCAGGAGTGGTTGGAACGCTCGGTGGACAGCTTATCCGGCGGCCAGAAGCAGCTGGTGGCCCTGGCCTCCGTCATGGTCATGGACCCGTCTGTCCTGTTATTGGACGAGCCCACCAGTCAGCTGGACCCGGTGGCGGCGGCGGAATTTCTGTCCACCGTGGCCCGCCTGAACCGGGAATTGGGCCTGACCGTCCTCCTCACCGAGCACAGATTGGAGGAGGCTCTGCCTCATGCCGACCGGGCGGTGGTGCTGGACAACGGTATCATTGTGGCCGACGGCAGGCCCCGTGAGGTGGGCAGAGAACTGCTGGATGGCGGACACCGGATGTTCCTGTCCATGCCCTCTCCCATGCGCATCTGGGCGGGTGCAGGCGGACAGGGCGACTGTCCCCTGACGGTGGGCGAGGGCCGCATCTGGCTGGACCGGATGGCGGAGCGGAAGCCCTTAAAACCGGTGCCGCCCCATGTCTACGCCTCCGGCGGTGAGACCGCCTTACAGGTCAGCGAGGTCTGGTTCCGGTATTCTCCCGATTCCGGGGACATTTTGAAGGATTTGAATGTGGAGATCCCCTCCGGCACCGTGTTCGCCCTCATGGGCGGCAACGGCGCGGGCAAGTCCACCGCCATGGCGGTGATCGCCGGTCTGCTCCGGCCCCGCCGGGGCAGGGTGGAGGTCTTTGGCCGCAATTTGGAGGAGATCCCACAGAAGGAGCGGTATAACGGCCTATTGGGCGTTCTGCCCCAACAGCCTCAGACCCTGTTTGTCCGTAAGACGGTGGAGGAGGAGCTGTGGGACGTGGTGGAGCACTTCCACCTGTCCCAGAGCGAGAAGGAGGCCCGGGTGGACCATGTGGCGGACCTGTGCGAGATCGGCCATTTGCGGTCCTCCCACCCCTTCGACCTGTCCGGCGGCGAGCAGCAGCGGGCCGCTCTGGCCAAGGTGCTGCTCCAGTCTCCGAAAATTTTATTGCTGGATGAGCCCACCAAGGGCATGGATGCGGCCTTCAAAGAGAAGCTGGCCGGGATCTTGAAGCGCTTGCAGGCGGGCGGGGCCACCATCGTCATGGTCAGCCACGACGTGGAGTTCTGCGCCCGGTACGCCGACCGCTGTGCCCTCCTCTTCGACGGAAACGTGGTGTCCCAGGGCACCCCGGAGGAGTTCTTCCCCGGCAACAGCTTTTACACCACCGCCGCCCACCGCATGTCCCGCCACCGCCTGCCCAATGCCGTCACGGTGGAGGATGTGGTGGTGGCCAGCGGCGGTCAGGCGGAGGAGCGGGCGTGGAAGCCCGCCGTCCTGCCGGAGCGGGCCGCCTCCAATGAGGAGGACATACCGCCCCTCCCCGGCTGGCGGAAGGGGCTTTCTGTGTTGTTCGCCGTGGTCGCCGCGCTGGCGGGCTGGTGGACCCTGAGAGGGGACACCCCCGGCCTGTCCATGCAGTGGCGGCAGGTGGTCGGAACCCTCATTATGTGTCTGTCCATCCTGCTGTCCATGGCCTTTGTCCGGTGGGGCAGAGTGCAGAAAAAAACCGTCCCGGAGCGGCCCCTGACCCCCGGCGGGAAAATCACCTGGCTGGTGGTGCTGGTGCTGGCTCCCATCACACTTTGGATGGGCCTGCGGCTGTGGAACGGCGACAAGTTATATTTTGTGGCCCTCCTCCTCATGCTGGAGACCGCCCTGCCCTTTGTGGTGAACTTTGAACACCGGAAGCCCAAGGCCCGGGAGCTGGTCATGATCGCAGTCCTCACCGCCTTAGGTGTGGCGGGCCGGGTGGCCTTCTTCGCCATCCCCCAATTCAAGCCCATTGTGGCGGTGGCCATTGTGGCCGGTGCGGCCCTGGGCTGTGAGACGGGCTTCCTGGTGGGAGCCGCCTCCATGTTCATCTCCAACTTCTACGTGGGCCAGAGCGCCTACACCCCCTTCCAGATGTTCGCCGTGGGCCTCATCGCCTGTCTGGCGGGGCTCATCTTCCGGAAGGCAGTCAAACCCGGCAGAGCCGCCCTGAGCATCTATGGCTTCTTCGCCGCCCTGGTGATTTACGGTGTGATTTTGAACTCGGTGGTGGTCCTGCTGTCCGGCAGCACCCCCACGGCGGGGATGTTCCTCTCCACCATGGTGTCCGGACTGCCCATGGACCTGGTCCACGGCCTGTCCACCGCCTTCTTCCTCTGTGCCATCGGCCCGGAGCTGCTGGAAAAGGTGGCGAGGATCCGGAAAAAATACGGACTTTTGGAATGATAAGCATAAAAAAACGGCGCTCCGAAGAGCGCCGCTTTTTTGTTTGAAACTTACTGCTGGTCCAGGATGGCGGTGTAGGCACCGGCGGGCATGACGCCCACCTTGCGGTCGATCTCCTTGCCGTCCTTGAAGAAGATGACGGTGGGGATGGACATGACGCCGTAGCGGACGGCCAGCTCCTGCTGCTCATCCACGTTGACCTTGCCGATGACGGCCTTACCCTCGTACTGCTCGGCCAGCTTCTCCACCACGGGGCCCAGCATACGGCAGGGACCGCACCAGGAGGCCCAGAAGTCCACCATGACCAGCTTGTCGCCCTTCAGGGCCTGCTCGAAAGAGTTCATATCAAAGTGCATCATAATTCATTATTCCTTTCTGATTTCAAAACTTTTATGTTTATTTGTTATCCAGATATTCGCACACGGACAGGGCGGCGATGTGGCCCTCGCCCACGGCCTTTGCCACCTGGAGGGGAGCGCCGGTGCAGTCGCCTGCGGCGTACACGCCCTCGATGTTGGTGGCCATGCGGCGGTCCACTTTAATACTGCCGTTCTCCGTCTCCAGGGTGGGGAGCAGGTCGGTGGAGGCCACCGCCTGACGGAGGATGAACACGCCGTCGCAGGGGATCAGGGTGTCCCCGGCCTTCAGACCGGTGACGGTCTGCTCGCCCTGGACCTCCACCCGGGCGGCCTTCACGAAGGGGATGCCCTCGGCCAGTCCCTCCGGTGCCTTGGGAGCCACGTAGGTGACCTGACAGCCGATGCTCCGGAGGTAGTTGGCCTCCTGCGGGGCCTCCTCGCTCCGTCCGAACACCACCACGGGGCGGTTCCGGTACAGCATACCATCGCAGGTGGCGCAGTAGCTCACGCCCCGGCCCAGGAAGTGCTCCTCACCGGGGAACTTGGCCTGACGCTGGACGCCGGCGGCCAGGATGAGCGCCTTGCTCTGATAGACCTCCGCGCCAACGGTGACCATGAAGCCCTCCCAGGCCATCATGGAGATGGCCTTGCCTTCCACAAACTCTGCGCCCATCTTTACGGCGTGGTCGTGGAACTCCTCCAGCATCTGAGTGCCGGTGCGGCCGGGCATGCCCAGGTAGTTGTCTACCCGCTCTGCCTTGGCCAGAGGACTGTCCTGCCAGCGGTTGCCGATGACCAGAACACTTTTGTTCCGACCCCGTGCGCCTACCGCCGCGGCCAGTCCGGCCGGGCCGCTGCCCAGCACGATGATGTCATAAGTCATAGGGTGTGCCGCCTCACTTTCAAGTATGCCTGTTTTTTCTCGATCTAACAGCGGAGAGTTCTTGCCGCTCTCCCGCTGTCTGACTGTATTCTAGCAGGACCCCCGGCCCGGTTCTGTAACTTTGTCACATAAGCCCCGGCCAATTTTTCACTACAGCACCCCGCTGAAGAAGAAAACCTTGCATTTAGAGGTATAATGGGTGTAAAATGAGGAAGTCAACATCACGGCGGCCCGTTCCGCTGTGTTCTTTTTTCTATGATACAGGAGGGAATCCCCATGTCTGAAGAAATCAAGACCCCCGCCGGGCTCAGCGGCGAAGCTGCTGAGAGCCAGAACTTTATCCATCAGTTCATCATTGAAGACACCGCCGAAGGCGGACGGTGCGAGGGAATGCAGGTCCACACCCGTTTCCCACCCGAGCCCAACGGCTATCTGCACATCGGCCATTGTAAGGCTCTGACCATCGACTTCGGCACTGCCGAGAAGTTCGGCGGCATCTGCAACCTGCGTATGGACGACACCAACCCCACCAAGGAGGATGTGGAGTTCGTCGACGCCATCAAGGAGGATATCCATTGGCTGGGCTTCGACTGGGATGACCGCTTCTACTACGCCTCCGATTACTTCGAGACCATGTACGAGTGCGCCATCGGCCTCATCAAGAAGGGTCTGGCCTATGTCTGCGAGCTGACCCCCGAGCAGTTCAAGGAGTACCGCGGCTCCATCGGCGTCCCCGCCAAGAGCCCCTTCCGGGACCGCCCCATGGAGGAGAGCCTGGACCTGTTCCAGCGTATGCGCGCCGGTGAGTTCCCCAACGGTGCCATGACCCTGCGCGCCAAGATCGACCTGGCCAGCGGCAACTTCAACATGCGCGACCCCGCCATCTACCGCATCAACCACATGCACCACCACCGCCAGGGCGACAAGTGGTGCATCTACCCCATGTACGACTTCGCTCACCCCATCGAGGACGCGCTGGAGCACATCACCCACTCCCTGTGCTCCCTGGAGTTTGAGGACCACCGTCCCCTGTACAACTGGGTCGTTGAGCACTGCGACCTGCCCAGCAAGCCCCGTCAGATCGAGTTCGCCCGTCTGGGCATCGACCACACCGTCATGAGCAAGCGGAAGCTCCGCGCTCTGGTGGAGGGCGGCAAGGTCTCCGGCTGGGACGACCCCCGTATGCCTACCCTGTGCGGTCTGCGCCGCCGTGGCTACACCCCCCAGTCCATCCGCAACTTCTGCGAGCGCATCGGCGTGGCCAAGGCCGCCAGCGTGGTGGAGTACGGCTTCCTGGAGCACTGCCTGCGTGAGGATCTGAACGACCACGCCCAGCGCGCCATGGCCGTTCTGCGCCCCATCAAGCTGACCATCACCAACGCCCCCGAGGACCTGCACGAGACCTTCGAGGTGGAGAACAACCCCAACGACCCCGAGGCCGGCACCCGCACCGTCAGCTTCTCCAAGCACCTGTATGTGGAGTCCGACGACTTCCTGGAGACCCCCATCCCCAAGTATAAGCGCCTGTACCCCGAGGGCCCTGAGTGTCGTCTGAAGGGCGCTTACCTCATCAAGTGCACCGGCTGCGTCAAGGATGAGAACGGCAATGTCACCGAGATCCTGGCCACCTACGACCCCGAGAGCCGGGGCGGCAACCCCGCCGACGGCCGCAAGGTCAAGGGCGCTACCATCCACTGGGTGGACGCCGCCACTGCTGTGGACGCCGAGATCCGTCTGTACGACAACCTGTTCTCCGACGAGGACCCCGATGGCGGCGACAAGGACTTCATGGACTGCCTGAACCCCGGCTCTCTGGAG
>SAMEA104404100__coassemble_2779_pt1 | contig 12664 bp, 9 predicted proteins | sample SAMEA104404100__metabat2_low_PE_092 | metagenome-assembled genome bin SAMEA104404100 (sample SAMEA104404100) | Balaenoptera acutorostrata | reverse complement strand
AGAATTGCGTTTATTCCCCTGATAGCAGGCAAATGTACTCAAAATGTACTCACCGAGAAAAAAGAAAACCCGAAAACCATTGCGCTGCAACGGTTTTCGGGCTTTTTGTTAGGTTAAAAATTTATTCCCACTCGATGGTGCCGGTGGGCTTGGGAGTCAGATCGAAGAGGACACGGTTGACGCCCTTGACCTCGTTGGTGATGCGGGCGGTGATGTGCTGCAGCAGGTCGAAGGGGACGTTCTCGACGGTAGCGGTCATAGCGTCCACGGTGTTGACAGCGCGGATGATGACGCACCACTCATCGGCGCGCTTGTTGTCGCGGACGCCGACGGACTTGATGTCGGGGATGGCGGTGAAGTACTGCCACACCTTGCCGGCCAGACCGTTGTTGGCGAACTCCTCGCGCAGGATAGCGTCGGACTCGCGGACAGCCTCCAGGCGGTCACGGGTGATAGCACCCAGGCAGCGGACGCCCAGACCGGGGCCGGGGAAGGGCTGACGGTCGACCATGGCGCTGGGCAGACCCAGAGCGCGGCCGCAGGCACGGACCTCGTCCTTGAACAGCATCTTCAGAGGCTCGACCAGAGCGAACTGCAGATCCTCAGGCAGGCCGCCCACGTTGTGGTGGGACTTGACGGCCTTGACGGTCTTGGTGCCGGACTCGATGATGTCGGGGTAGATGGTGCCCTGACCCAGGAACTCGATGCCATCCAGCTTGCGGGCCTCTTCCTCGAAGACGCGGATGAACTCGCCGCCGATGATCTTACGCTTGGACTCGGGGTCGGACACGCCGGCCAGCTTGTCCAGGAAGCGGTCGGTAGCGTCGACGTACACCAGGTTGGCGTCCATCTCCTTGCCGAAGACCTGGCAGACCTGCTCGGGCTCGCCCTTACGCAGCAGGCCGTGGTTGACGTGGACGCAGGTCAGCTGCTTGCCGATGGCCTTGATCAGCAGAGCGGCAACGACGGAGGAGTCAACGCCGCCGGACAGGGCCAGCAGCACCTTCTTGTCGCCCACCTGCTGGCGGATCAGCTCCACCTGGTCAGCGATAAAGTTCTCCATGTTCCAGTTGGCCTCAGCGCCGCAGATGTTGAAGACGAAGTTGGACAGAGCCTCCTTGCGCTCCTCAGCGTCGGCGGGCCAGGGCTTGTCTCCCTTGTGGTCGGCCAGCAGAACGGGAACCTCGTAGTTGTAAATATCCTTGGAAACGTCGATTTCAACGCCGTCCACCACACGGTTGGGGCCGCCGTTGAGGATGACGCCCTTCACGTTGGGGAGCGCCTTCAGCTCCTCCAGAGTAATATCATGGGGGTGAATCTCGCTGTAAACGCCCAGAGCGCGGATCTCACGAGCCAGACGGGGATTCTCCTCGCTGCCCAGGTCCAGAATGACGATCATATCCTGCTTCATGAAAGGTCCTCCTTATTTTTCATGTCATTTATCCTACCACAAAATAGTGGAAGTCTGCAATAAAAAACCCTACAAAATCTGTGGGCTTTCGCACCCCTGTTCCCTTGCAAAAAATACAGTTTTTTCTACTTGGAAACGGGGAGATTTCCAATGGAACCCAATTTATTTCCCGCCGGCCACGGCCTCGGCCATACGGATGCCGTCCACGGCGGCGGAGACGATGCCGCCTGCGTAGCCCGCGCCCTCGCCGCAGGGGTAGAGGCCCCGGAGCACGGACTGTCCCTCCTGATCCCGCAGGATGCGGACGGGAGAGGAGGAGCGGGTCTCCACACCGGTGAGCACGCCGTCGGGGGCGGAGAAGCCGTGGAGCTTCCGGTTCAGCACGGGCAGGCTGTCCCGGAGGGTATTGGCCACGTAGTCCGGGAGGGTCCTGTCCAGCTCGGTCCAGGTCACGCCGGGCCGATAGGTGGGCTTCACCGCGCCCGGGCCCTCAGAGGGCCGCTTGCTGAGAAAGTCCTCAATGCGCTGGGCGGGTGCGTGGTAATTGCCGCCGCCCAGTTCAAAGGCGGTGCGCTCCCACTGCTCCTGGAAGCGGACCCCCGCCAGCACGTCGCCGGGGAAGTCGTCCGGGCCCACACCCACCAAAAAACCGCCGTTGATGTTCGCGCCGTCCCGAGCCCGGAGGCTCATGCCGTTGGTGACCAGCTCCCCCTCCTCAGAGGCGGCGGCCACCACCTGTCCGCCGGGGCAGACACAGAAGGTGAAGGCAGACCGGCCGCTGGGCAGATGGCAGGCCAGCTTGTAGTCGGAGGGCGGCAGCTGCTCGAAGGCGGGACCGTACTGCTGACGGCTCACGGCCCTCTGGTCGTGCTCGATGCGGACGCCGATGGCGAAGTTTTTCTTCTCCATGGGGACGCCCAGCTCATGCAGCATGGCGAAGGTGTCCCGGGCGGAGTGGCCGGGCGCCAGAATGGCGGCGTCACAGGGCAGGGTGTACACCCCGTCCCTGCTCTCCACCCGCAGGGTGGTGAGCTGATCGCCGGTTTTCTCCAGACCCACCAATTTGTGTTCAAAGCGGACGTCACAGCCCAGCTTGATGAGCTCCTGCCGGACGGTGCGGACCACCTCCCGGAGCACGTCGGTGCCGATATGGGGCTTATGGGAGTATTTCACGTCGGCGGGTGCGCCCGCCTCCACCAGGGTGTCCATGACGGCCCCGATGCGGGGGTCGTGGGTACCGGTAGTTAATTTGCCGTCGGAGAAGGTCCCCGCTCCGCCCTCGCCGAACTGGACGTTGGACACGGTATCCAGCACCCCCGTCTCCCAGAACCGCTCCACATCAGCGGCGCGGTCCTCCACAGGGCGGCCCCGCTCCAGCACGATGCAGGGCAGGCCGTTCCGGGCCAGGAACAGGGCGGCGAAGAGTCCGGCGGGGCCCATGCCCACCACCACGGGCGGCAGGGCGGACTTTCGACGGATCTCAGGGAACTGATAGGGCTGGTGACTCACCAGCTTGATATTGCGGCCGGGGGCGTTCTGCACCAGACGCTCCTCCCCGGGCATGGACACCTCCACGGTGTAGATCAGTTTGACATCGGATTTGTTGCGGGCGTCGATGGACTGGCGTACCACCGTCAGCTCGCCCAGAGCGCCGGGGCGTACCCCCAGAGCGCGGGCCGCCCGCTTGGGAAGCTGTTCCATCGTCCCGCCCACGGGCAGGGACAGATTTCCAATCTGGATCATAGGCTTCTCTCCTCTCGTTTACGCATTATACTATAGATTCCGGGAAAACAAAAGAGATTCTTTCATTCTTTTCCTGTTTTTCTGTGGTTTTCCTGCATTTTACAGAGTTGAAAGTAGTTTCAGTCCGGCGCAGACCCGGAAAGTTCACAGTTTCCTTCTTGCCTTGGCGGCCCGACTGGGGTATGATGAAGCTGCGGCGCTCCTGCGCCGACTCAAGCCGAGTGAGCATCGAAAGGAGAAACACTTATGTGGTTTGACAAAGCAGTTATTTATCAGATCTATCCCCTGGGCCTCTGCGGAGCGCCTCTGGAGAATGACGGTCTGACCCAGCCCCGCATTCTGAAGCTGATCGACTGGATCGACCATATCAAGGAGACCGGTGCAGACACCGTCCTGCTGAACCCCGTCTTTGACAGCGACCGCCACGGCTACGATACAAGAGATTACTTCCTGGTGGACCCCCGCCTGGGCCGGAACGAGGATTTGGCCAAGGTGTGCAGGGCCTTCCACGAGGCCGGTCTGAAGGTCATGTTCGACGGCGTGTTCAACCACGTGGGCCGGGGCTTCTGGGCCTTCCAGGATGTGAAGGAGAAGAAGTGGGACAGCCCCTATAAGGACTGGTTCCATATCAGCTTTGACGGCAACACCCGCTGGGACGACGGCTTCTGGTACGAGGGCTGGGAGGGCTGTGACGATCTGGTCAAGCTGAACCTCTACAACCCCGCCGTAGTGGAGCACCAGTTCAGCGCCATCCGCTCCTGGGTGGAGCAGTACGACATCGACGGCCTGCGGCTGGACGTGGCCTACTGCCTGTCTCAGGACTTCCTGCGCCAGCTGAGAGGCTTCGTGAACACCCTGAAGCCCGACTTCGCCCTCATGGGTGAGACCCTGTACGGCGACTACAAGCAGTGGATGGCCCCGGATATGTGCAACTCCGTCACCAACTACGAGTGCTACAAGGGCCTGTGGTCCAGCTTCAACTCCATGAATATGTTCGAGATCGGTCACTCTCTGGCCCGCCAGTTCGGCCCTGAGGAGTGGAGCCTGTACAAGGGCGCGCACATGCTGTCCTTCCTGGACAACCATGACGTGACCCGCATCGCCACCCAGCTGACGGACAAAAACCATCTGATGCCCGCCTACGCCCTGATGTTCGGTATGCCCGGCGTCCCCTCCGTCTACTACGGCAGCGAGTGGGGCATGGAGGGCGACAAGAAGGACGGCGACCCCGCCCTGCGGCCCGCGCTGGACAAGCCGGAGCACAACGAGCTCACCGACTTCATCGCCAAGCTGGCCAAGGCCAAGCAGAGCAGCGAGGCCCTGTGCTACGGCACCTACCGGAACGTGGTGCTGACCAACCACCAGATCATTTTCGAGCGCAAGAGCGAGCATGAGCGTGTGCTGGTGGCCATCAACGCCGACAGTGTGCCCTTCACCGCCCACTTTGACGCGGGCTGCGGTCAGGCCACCGACCTCATCACCGGCAAGCTCCACGACTTCGGCGGCGGCAGCGAGCTGCCTCCCTACAGCGCATCCTTCTGGCTCATGGAGCGGTAATTTCCTTAACGATAAAATGCGGCGCGTATCTGACGATACGCGCCGCGTTTTTTATCAGGACAATTTTACAACTACAGAGATTTTCCGTTGAATGGCCGGCACAAGGGGCGGTGCCGGCGGGCGAAAATAGAAAAACGCCTCTATTCTCAGTTTTTACATAAACCCGGCGGGCGGATCATGTTACTCCCGTAAAATGCCTGTGATTTCCGCCTAAGGTGGAGCGTAGCCGTCAATTTAGCAGATTTTGCAACGCCACGAAAACCCTGCCCACCGCCTACAGCCTCCGTAAACAAGGGGTTCCGGGGAAAATGCCATTGAAAACAGGACGTTTTCGGCATTTGCCCCGGAGGCGTTTCGCCTACCTTGCCCGAGGCGGCAAGGTAGGTCGCCGATAGGCGAAATTTCACCACCCCTCCACCGGGAAATCAAAATAGGTCTCCGGGAAGGGTTCGTTTTTCAGGGTAAAATGCCACCACTCTGTTTTGATGCCCTTGAAGCCGTGAGCCAACATGGCGTCCCGTAAAATCTTGCGGTTCTGAATCTGTTCTTTGGTCAGGGTATCGGTGTAGGCGGCGTGGGACTCCGGGCCGAAGTGGTCAAAGGTGCCGCCCATGTCCGCCTCCTTGCCCGTTCTCATGTCAAAGAGGGTCAGGTCCACCGTGGAGCCCCGGCTGTGGCCGGATTTGGCGGAGATATAGCCCTTCTGGAAGAGGGTGCTTTTCTCCACGTCGGGGTAAAAGAATTCCTTCATCCGGGTGTCAGACAAATTTTCCGCCCAGTTTTTGAAGTGGTCCACCGCCCGCTGGGGCCGGTAGGCGTCGTAGATTTTCAGACGGTAGCCCTGGGCTATGACCTCGTCGCTGACCGCTTTCAGCGCGGCGGCGGCCTCTTTGGTCAGGATGGCCACGGGCTCCTGGTAGCCGTGGATGCGCTCCCCTACAAAGTTGTAGGTGGAGTAGTAGCGGATCTCCAGAATGGCGTCGGGGACGGCCTCGGAGAGGAGAACAAAATTTTCCCGCTCCGGGTAGGGGGCCACGGGCGCGGGCGGGGTCTGAGCCTGACCCTCCGCCAGCCCGGCGGCATAGCCCGCATCGTAGGCGGATTGCACCTCCGCAGAGGAGATGGCGGAGGAGGCGCTGGCCGAACCGCTCCCGCCTCCCGCTGTGCCACAGCCCGCCAACAGCAGGAGCGCCAGCAGGAGCGCAAAAAATGCGCTGTACCTTCTTCTGTGCATGACCGCACTTCCTTTCCGGTTTGATGGGGATAGTATAACATGGTTTCGCCCTGCGGGGCGAGTTCCTTTGAAAATGCGGCAGGAACGGGCGCGGCCCTCGTCCCGCAGTAGCGAAAAGCCTCCCCTGTGTAAGGGGAGGTGCCACCAGTCCGCAGACTGGTGACGGAAGGGTTGTCGGTTCCCTGTCACGTACAATCCCCCAGTCAGCAAGCTGACAGCCCCCTTTGCACAAGGGGGCCTTTGGCAAGGTCTGCTTTATTTCCCATTCCCTGCCATCTGCGGACGGCAGGTGAAAAAATGCCCCGTCTCCATTGGAGACGGGGCATTCTCATGATCTATGTACGACCTCTTAGAGGAAGATTTTGCTCTCGCCGCGGCGGCCGGCATACTGGTCCTCCAGCTCGTGCTGGTGGTACAGATAGCCCTCGTGGTCGAAGTACTTGGCGCCGGTGGGACAGCGCTTGACGCAGGCGCAGCACTTGATGCACTTGCCCAGCACCTCAGACACGTTCTCAGGGTTGATGGAGCCCATAGGGCAGACACGGGCGCACAGGCCGCAGTTCACGCACTTGTCGGGATCGGTGACGGGCTTGGCCTTCAGAAAGTCCTTGATGGGCTCACCGTGGCGGTCACGGGGGGTGTAGTAGGGCCGGATGGGGTCGCAGCCCTCCACGGCCACGGCCTCGGCGGGAGCCTCGGTCAGATTCTTCACCTTCTCAATGACGCCGTTGGCCAGGTCATCCACCAGAGCCATATCGTCGGCGTCGGGACGGCCTGCGCCCAGGATCTTGGAGAAGGAATGCTCACCCACAATGGCGGCGGCACCGATGGGGCGGAAGCCGTTGTCCCGCATCAGATTGCGCAGCTCCATGAGGCCGTCGTCAAAGTTGCGGTTTCCGTACAGCGCCACGGGGACAGCCAGAGCGCCGTTGCCCTTCACCATGTCCCGGATGTAGGGCATGATCAGGTTGGGCACGCGGCCTGCGTAGACGGGCACGCCCAGCACCACCAGGTCGTCGGCGGTGAAGGCCTTCTCGGCCTTGCGGGTGGCGGGGGCGTCAAAGGCGAACTCCTTGTACTCCGCACCCAGCTCCTTGGCGGCCTTCTTGGCCAGAGTGGTGACCACCTTTTTGGTGGTGCCGGTGGCGCTGAAATACACGCCCCAAACAGTCTTGATATCCATTGAAAATCCTCCCTGAATTCATCTTTTTGCGGGTCGGCGGCTCCTCACAAACCGTTATCGGCCCAGCTTTTTAAAGGTCAGATACCCCTCCAGGATGAGAGAGGCAGCGACCGCATCCACAGTTTTCTTCCGCTTCTTGGCGTTCTGTCCGGCGGCGAACAGGATCTGGTGGGCGTCGATGGTGGTGCGGCGCTCGTCCCAGAGCACCACCTTCATGCCGGTGACCTCCTCCAGACGGCCTGCGAACTCCTTGTACAGAGCGGCGCGGGGTCCCTCGGAGCCGTCCATGTTGCGGGGAAAGCCCATGACCAGCTCGTCCACGTTGTACTGCTTCACCAGATCGGCCAGCCCTGCCAGCACCACGTCGGCCTTGCGGCTGTTGATGGTGGTGGTAGTCCCCGCCAGAAACCCGGTGGGGTCGGAAATGGCTACGCCGGTGTGGGCGTCGCCGTAGTCAATGGCCATAATACGCATGGTCTGCACTCCTTTTATGTCTGCACGGCAGAGGTCAGCGCCTCCGCCGGATTTTACAAATTCTTACCACTCCCACTATACAGGAATCACAACTGAAAGGCAATGGGGGAAACTGGCATTTGCCGGAAATAACCCGGCGGATGTTGACTTCATGGCGGAAAAATTTCATAATAATTCCAACAACACCTGGAAGGGAGCGCCTGCCATGGAATTTTACGGAACGCTGGGGACGGCCTGCGGGGACGCCGCCACCCTGGGGCGGATGTTCGCCGCAGGCATGACGGGAGCCCGTCTGAACCTGTCCCACACCACCCTGAGCGACTGCCGCCGCCTCTTAAGAGAAATCTATTTCCCCGCCGCCCGCCGGGCCGGGGTAGATTCTCCCCACCTCATCATCGACTTACAGGGACCGGAGCTGCGCATCGGCACCCTTCCCGCTCCGGTAAAATTAGAGGAGGGGAAGCTCTTTGTTCTGGGCGGGGCAGCCGTCCCGGTGCCTCCTGCGGTCTGCCGGGCCGCCTTCCCCGGCTGTCAGATCGCATTGGATGACAGCGCCCTGCTGTTGGAGGTCCGGGAGGTCCGGGAAACCTCCCTCCTCTGTACCGTCCTCCGGGGCGGGGTGCTGAACAGCCGGAAGAGTCTGGCTCTGCTGGGGGTGGAGGTGGATTCTCCTACCCTCACCGCCGCCGATTTGGAAAATCTGGACGTGGCGGCGGAGTACGGCGTGACCCACATTTTACAGCCCTTCGTCCGGGGAAAAGAGGACATTCAAATTCTCCGGGAGGCATTACACGCCCGGAAGCTGGACCATGTACAGATCATGGCCAAAATCGAAAACCGGCGGGGTCTGGACCACCTGGGTGAGATCATAGACTGTGCCGATCAGGTGTGCATCGCCCGGGGCGATCTGGGCAACTCCATGCCCCTGTGGGAGCTCCCCGCCGTCCAGAAGCACATCTCCCGCGCCTGCGTGGAGAAGCACCGGGACTTCTGCCTGGTGACCCAGCTGCTCTGGTCCATGGAGCAGAGACCCGTCCCCACCCGGGCCGAGGTGGCCGACATCTACAACGGGGTTTTGGACGGGGCCGCCTCCCTCATGCTCACCGGGGAGACCGCCGTGGGCCGCTGGCCCGCCGAGGCCATGGACTATCTGGTCAAAACCGCAAAAACCGCCCTCTGCGGGCTGTAAGAAAGGAACTTCCCGCCATGAAAGAACTGCTGTTTGTCAACGCCTGTCCCCGGGACCCCGCCATGTCCCGGACCCTTATGCTCTACCGCACCTTCATCACCCGCTGGCTGGAGAAAAATCCCGACTACGTGGTCCATGAGCGGGACCTGTCCGCCTGTGACACCCCCGTCCTCACCGCCGCCAGGGCCAAGGAGCGGGACATGACCTTCGCTGACGGAAATCAGAACTCCCCTCTGCTGGAAAGAGCTCAGGAGTTTGCAAGGGCCGACCGGGTCATTATCGCCGCCCCGGTGTGGGACCTGTCCTTCCCCGCCGTCCTGAAGGTCTATCTGGAGTGGGCCAGCACCATGGGCATCACCTTCTTGTTCACCCCCGACGGACACTCCATCGGCCAGTGCAAGGCCGATAAGCTGCTGTATATCACCACCTCCGGCGGACCCCTGGAGGGGCAGACCCTGGGCATCGACTACATCCGGGGCATCTGTAAGATGTGGGGCATCCCCGACTTCCGGTGCGTCTCCGCCGAGTGTACCGACGTACCCGGCAACCCCGGCGTGGTCAGCCTGAACAACTCCAAAAAGGAACTGGCCGATCTGGCTGAGGTGTGGTAAAAAGGTTGCTTGCTCCCCGGTGCGTGAAAACGTGCCGGGGAGTTTTTTTCGCCGTTGGCGACCTACCTTGCCCACGGCGGCAAGGTAGGCGAAACGCCGCCGGGGACAACGCCGAAAACGTCCCGTTTTCAATGGCGTTTTCCCCGGACCCCTTATTGCGGGAGTCGTTGGCGGTGGGTGGGGTTTTCGATGGGCCGCAAAATCTGCTTCATTGACAGCTACGCTCCACCTTGGGCAAAAATCAGGCCCATTTTACGGGAGTAACAATACACGCCCGCTACGGGCCATGCAAAGACTATAATAGAAGCGTTTTTCGATACGGGGCCCGCCGGCACCGCCCGTTTTGCCAACCATTTGTCAGAGAAATGGAGCAGAGAAGGAAATCTCCTTCAAATCCTCTGCATTTGCGGCACCGGAGGGCGCAGTTCTTTGGATGCTGACGGCATCAGGCTTTGCTATGAAGCCGATGGGCGTCCAAGTACCCCCTCTTTTTGTTTGCCCGACAGTCAAAAGAATGGTATACTAAGTCAGATATATTGAATGAACGCCCCACGGGGCAGAGCGGAGGAACTTTCCTATGAAACTGATGGTTCTGGACGGCAATTCCATTGTCAACCGGGCCTTTTACGGCGTGAGCCAGACCCTGACCACCCGGTCGGGTCAGCCCACCAACGCCGTGCTGGGCTTTCTGAACATTTTGAATAAACTGCTGGACGAGGTGGCCCCGGACGCCCTGTGCGTCACCTTTGACCGGAAGGCTCCCACCTTCCGCCATCTGGCCTACGAGGGCTACAAGGCCCAGCGCAAGGGCATGCCTGAGGAGCTGGCCAGTCAGATGCCCATTTTGAAGGATGTTCTGTCCGCCATGAACATCCCCATGTATGAGCTGGACGGCTGGGAGGCGGACGACCTGCTGGGCACCATCTCCACCAAGGACACCGCCGCCGGTTGGGAGACCGTGGTGGTCACGGGAGATAAGGACTCTCTCCAGCTGGTCACCGATACCACCACCGTGAAGCTGGTGTCCACCCGCATGGGCCGCACCACCACCAAGGACATGACCCCGGAGGCCTTCCGGGAGGTCTACGGCTTCGACCCCATCCACATCATCGACCTGAAGGCCCTGATGGGCGACGCCAGCGACAACATTCCCGGCGTGAAGGGCGTAGGCGAGAAAACCGCCATGGCCCTGATCCAGCGGTACGGCTCCATTGACGACCTGTACGCCGCCATGCCCGCCCCGGAGATGGCCGAGGGCGTTCCCGCCAAGCCCGGCGTCATCAAGAAGCTGACCGAGGGTGAGGAGGACGCCAAGTTCTCCTACATGCTGGCCACCATCCGTCTGGATGCCCCCATTGAGTTCAAGCCGGAGGACAGCCTGCGCAAGGCCCCGGACAACGACCGGCTGTACCAGCTGTTCCTGGACCTGGAGTTCTCCAAGCTCATCGACAAGTACCACCTGACCGCCCCTCAGGGCGCAGGCGCGGCGGAGGAAGCCGCTCTGCCCGAGGTGGAGCGCACCACCGAGACCGTCACCGACAAAGCCCGTCTGGACGCGCTGATGGAGGACTGGAAGGCCGCCGAGTCCGTCAACGTGCTGGCCCTGCCCTCTCTGGACGTGGTGTGCGTGGAGTACAACCCCCAGGCGGGCAAGAGCTTCGCCGCCCTGCTGTTTGCGGACAAGCTGGACTGCTACAACGACTTTTTGAAGTCCTTCTTCGGTCCCGGCATCAAAAAGAACGCCCATGACGTGAAGAACCTGTGCCGTGCCCTGCTGAACGAGGGCATTCAGCCCGGGGACTTCATCTTCGACACCGAGGTGGCCGCCTACCTGCTGGCCCCGGAGGACAAGAGCTACGAGCTGGAGAAGCTGGGCCTGACCTACTTCCGGCAGGAGTTCCCCAAGTCCGAGGACTATCTGGACGCAGGGGCCTTCGGGCCTCTGGCCGACCCCGCCGTCCCCACCGCCGCGCTGGTCTCCCATTGCGCCCTGATCGGCGCTCTCCGGGAGGCCCTCACCGCACGGCTGGAGGAGCTGGGCATGACTCAGCTGTACAACGAAGTGGAACTGCCCCTCTGCCCCGTGCTGGCCGAGATGGAGACCGCCGGCTTCTACATCGATCGGGGCGCGCTGGCCGACTTCGGCGAGATGCTGTCCGGCCGCATTGACGCCTCTCAGGCGAAGATCTACGAGCTGGCGGGCGAGGAGTTCAACATCAACTCCCCGAAGCAGCTGGGCGTCATTCTCTTTGAGCAGATGGGGCTGCCTCCCGTGAAGAAAACCAAGACCGGCTACTCCACCAACGCCGAGGTGCTGGAGAAGCTGCGGGACAAACACCCCATCATCAACGAGATTTTGGAGTACCGCCAGCTGACCAAGCTGAAATCTACCTACGTGGACGGTCTGGGCAAGGTCATCGACCCCGACGGCCGCATCCACTCCTCCTTCCAGAACACCGTCACCGCCACCGGCCGCCTGTCCTCCACCGAGCCCAACCTGCAAAACATCCCCGTCCGCACCGAGCTGGGCGCGGAACTGCGTAAAATGTTCGTGGCGGGCGAGGGCAAGGTGCTGGTGGATGCGGACTACTCCCAGATCGAGCTGCGCCTGCTGGCCCACATGGCCGACGACAAGGCCATGATCGAGGGCTTCCGCTCCGGCGAGGATATCCACGCCATCACCGCCTCCCAGGTCTTCGGCGTGCCCCAGAGCGAGGTGACACCCCTCATGCGCCGCTCCGCCAAGGCCGTCAACTTCGGCATTGTCTACGGTATCTCCTCCTTCTCCCTGTCCCAGGATATCGGCGTGTCCGTCCCCAAGGCCAAGGAGTACATGGACAAGTATTTCGCCCACTACGCCGGGGTCCGCTCCTACATGGACAACGTGGTGGTCCAGGCCAGGGAGGACGGCTACGTCACCACCCCCATGGGCCGCCGCCGCTGGATCCCCGACATCAAATCCTCCAACTTCAACAAGCGGGCCTTCGGGGAGCGGGTGGCGCTGAACGCCCCCATCCAGGGCGCCGCCGCCGACATCATCAAGCTGGCCATGATCCGGGTCCGGGACCGCCTGCTCCGGGAGGGTCTGGAGGGCCGTCTGGTGCTCCAGGTACACGATGAATTGATCGTGGAGTGCCCTGTGGCCGAGGCCGAGGAGGTCTGCAAGGTGGTCAAGGAGGAGATGGAAGGGGCCGCCGCCCTGTCCGTCCCTCTGCTGGCCGACACCGCCCAGGGCAAGAGCTGGGCCGAGGCGCACTGAATT
>SAMEA104404100__coassemble_2677_pt1 | contig 13052 bp, 8 predicted proteins | sample SAMEA104404100__metabat2_low_PE_092 | metagenome-assembled genome bin SAMEA104404100 (sample SAMEA104404100) | Balaenoptera acutorostrata | reverse complement strand
AGAGGCCGCCGTCATGATCGGCAACTTCTACCAGATGGACAAGTAAATCCCCCTTAACGCAAAAGAGGCCGTCCCTTTCGGGACGGCCTCTCTGTAAGCAAAAGATGCAGCCTTTCATCCCAATGCCTTGCAAAACAGGCTGGCTTTCTTCACCAATCACTCGTAGAAGCCGACTGCGTAATCATAAACATCATGTTCGGTTTCCAGCGGATTTCCTTCTGCATTCAGATAAGTTTTATCGGCGTGATAGAAGGTAAGCATCGTATTGACCAGCAAACCGAGCAGCATGGTTTCGCCCGTGGTGCCCATGGTGGCAGCCTTATCACAACAGGTCCGGTTCATGCTGACGGTCAGCGTTTTGCCGGTCTGCTGCAAAGCCAAAACCTTGGAGCCTTCCGTAGTGCACCGCCCTGAATCAGGCAATCCACCAGCTCCTGCGCAGTTTCCGGGGCCGGCGAAGGCTCTTCTTCATCGGGGGCATCCAGGCGCAGTGCACTGTCTTCGGATTCTGCCGGCTCGGGTACCATATCTTCCGGCTCACTGCTGCCCGGCGTGGTGCATCCAACGGTAAAAAGGGACAGAATCGCCGCCAGAACGACGGTCAGGATCGCTGTTTTACACTTTGTTCTCTGCTTTTCCCCGTCGAAAACGCAAAGAGCGGCGCAAAGCTTCCTCTGCGCCGCTCTTTTTATGTGGATGCCCACTTTCTTTTTTCACTTCATAAAGAAACCAAACCACAGGTATGTGATGTTCACCGCCATGAATACCAGGAAAAGAGTGATCTGCGAATGGTCACCCAGCCCACTTCGCAAGCGAGACTTATCCCACGCGGACAAATCGCCTTCTTCAATTTCCCGCAGCAGCTGAACCTTGTGCGCATAGACCAGATACAACGTCCAGCTGCAGCACAGCATCGCCAGTACGGTGTTCACCAGACCCAGCCGCTTCGAGAACATATAGATGCCATTTCCGAAGAAAGTCAGACAGCTGGACAGTGCATTTAGATTGTCCTCGTCCAACTGCAGCAGCTTTCCATAGAAGCCGCTTCTAAGCTGATTCTTCCTGGTCTGCCGGACTTTCTGCCCGCATACTACCTGGCCATAGTGCGGCAGAACCACCTGATCCAGATCATTCACCAGCCTCTCTACGGCTTTCCGTTCCTTGGCCTCCCTGTCCATGCCTGCTTGCTCTTCGTGTACGCCTTTATTTCCTTCTCTTAAAATCTGCCACAGAACCTTTGTTACCTTTTGCGGTACCTTGCCCGACTTTTCCAGCACCTTCAATCGCTCCGCATTGGTTGACTGAAACTTGACCATCTCCAGATGGAATTTCTTCATGTACTTTACAGTCAGGATGTCCCCGATTTTTCGCATCTTAAACAGACAGGCATCCGGTGAAACCTCCACGCTGAGGAGTGATTCCAGGCTTTTCAGCTGCCCACAAATTTCTTTGTCTCTGGGCGCATTCCGGAACCGAAATTTTTTTCGAAGCAAAACGGTTTCTCCTTTCTTTTTCGTGCCGTGCGATCCGTAACCGTTCCAAACTTAGCGAGCACCGGCTATAGCAAAAGCAACCGCAACAACAATCAAGTGAAACGCAATAATCAGCGCCATCTCCCACCAAAAATGCAGCCATGTTTGATTCAAAGGATCATAGCCCCCGGAGTCCTGGATTTTCTCCAATGCCTGTTTCCATTCCAATTCTACTTGTACATACAGAAACACATTGCGAATCAGCAGCACAACAGACCAAGCCGCCAGGATCCAGCACGCCCAGACCAGCAGCCTTGCCTGGATTATCACATACATGAAGGCCGCCAAACACGCGCCCCCTGCATACTCGATCGAAAGTACACCAGATCCTGCCAGCAGGTCCTGACAGGTACGATACGACTCTCTGATTTTGTAATCGCTGTCTCCCTGGATGTGCAGTTTGTCCCGGTCCAGCTTATATTCACTTTTCTGCCGCATCCCAAAAATCCTTTTCAGGTAATACCAACTGCTTCTGTTCGGACCGCTGTATCCAGCCTCTTCTTCCAACGTTTCCGGCTTTTGCGGCTTTTGCAGCTTTGGTGCTTCATTCAGTTTTTTTGCTACGTCTGCCAACAGCGTCCGATCCAGCTTATGGGAAACACTCAGCGTATGCAGCCGTTCTCCCAGGCCACCCTTCGTGTCCAGCTTGTAGTAGCGCAGATACCAGCCAATCAGAAAGATTTCCACATCCACCAGATCGTCCGCCAACTTTTTCAGCGGCTGGTCCTGCAGGATGTCCTTTTCCAGCTGCGTCAGCTTTTCCTGCAGATGCGGCACCTTCTGTGCAAAGGTATGCTGAAAGTGAAATGTTTTCATCTTGTTCCTTCTTTCCCACTAAAAAACTGCAACTGTGCATTTCCACTTTTTTGTAATATAGAGTAATGATGTCACAGCCGCTGAGAAATAGCAATTATCCCAACTTTTTGATCGATCGTACCTTTCTGCACAAAATAAAAAGAGAGGCTGTCCCTTTCGGGACGGCCTCTTTTTTACTTAAATACCGTTTGCGGGGGTCAGCTTGCGGAACTCCTTCCACTTCCGGGAGGCCAGACCGCAGGCGATGATGCCCACCACAGCGGCGGCGCACCAGCAGTACATAATGCTGTTCCAGCCGAAGTGCTCCACAATGACGCCGTTTCCGTAGCTGGACACGGCACAGCCCGCATAGGCGGCGGCGTTCAGTGCACCGGTGACGGTGGAGCAGATGCCGAAGCGGACGTAGTAGGAGGGCATCATGCTGGCCAGCAGGGTATTCACGCCCATCATAAAGGTGGTGGTGACAGCCAGCAGCAGCAGAGAGAACAGGGCCGCATGGACGGGCCGCAGGATCAGCAGCACCAGGGCGCACAGAGCCACGGTGAAGAACAGCATGGCGGACAGGGTCTCGTTCTTCACGAATCTCCGGTTCACCCAGGAGGCAAAGTACACGCCGCCCAGATTGATGATGGGGACGATGGTGGTGCTGAGGATGGCGGCGGCAGCGGTAAGGCCGAAGTTCTCCTCCAGGAAGGTGGGGATCCAGGCGGTGACGCCGTCCTTCAGCATACCCTGCATGAACAGACCGATAAAGGTCAGGGGCATGGCGCTCATCAGCGCGGCCTTCCAGAAGGAGCCCTGCTCCACCACGGGGGCGTCCTCCTTCACGGGGACGGGCTCCTCCTCCACCACGGGCTCCAGCCGGGTCTCCATGAGGCTGATGCCCTTGAACCACACCAGAGACATGGCCAGCAGCAGCACGCCGCTGGTGAAGAACACCAGCTTCCAGTTGCCCAGGAATACCAGTCCGGCGGACATACCGTAGACCGCCAGGGTGCCCACCGGGACCGTTCCGTTCATGTTCACGCAGGCCTGGAGCCGCTTTTCCGCCGGGAGCCACTCGGACAGCTGGCGGACCAGAGGGGACCAGATCATGGACTGCACAAAGCCGTTGACGCACCACAGCAGGGCGGCGGCTCCGGCGCTGTCCATGACGGGGAACAGGAAGTTCACCAGACCGGAGCTGGCCAGACCGCAGGCCACCATCAGCTTGGGGGACAGCTTATCGCCGATGTAGCCGTTGACCAGCTGACCCAGGCCGTAGGTGGTGAAGAAGCCGGTGGCGATCAGACCGGCCTGGCCCTTGGTCCAGCCCTCGGTGTTCATGATCTCCACCAGAGAGGCGGAGTAGTTCAGACGGCCCAGATAGGTAAACACATACGCGATCCAGCACAGGGCAAATAAAAGCTTCATGTTCCTCGGGTCCGAGATGCACCCGCGGGGCATTTTAAAAGTTTTCACGTTGCAGGTTCTCCTTCGTATCAACAATGGTAAATTTCGGAAAAGTTGTCCCTCCGGGGGCAATCTCTTTTATTATATAGGGTGTCGCTCTCCAATGTCAAATTATTTCCAGAAAACCATATATCTTACAATTTTCGATATCTGATATTCCCTATTTTCCTTTCTTGTGTTACAATCCAAAGCATACTGTCCATTCATCCTCCCGCCCCGCCGCCGCGGGGACGGTTTCATCACAAAAAGGAGAACAACATGAAAAACGAAATTGCAATTCTGATGGCCGCCGGTAAGGGCGAGCGCATGCGTCCCCTGACCCTGACCACTCCCAAGCCTCTGGTGAAGGTCCACGGCACCCCTATGATCGAGACCGTCATCGCCGGTCTGGAGCGCCGGGGCGTACAGAAGATCTACGTGGTGGTTGGCTACCTCAAGGAGGCCTTTTCCTACCTGCCCGAGAAGTACCCCCACCTGGAGCTGGTGGAGAACACCGAGTTCATGGTGAAAAACAATATCTCCTCCATCCACGCCGTGGCCGACGTCATGGGCCACTCCGACTGCTTCATCTGCGAGGCCGATCTGAACGTCTCCGACCCCAGCATCTTCGACCCCGTGCTGGACCGCTCCTGCTACTACGGCAAGCTGGTCCCCGGCCACTCCGACGACTGGGTCTTTGACCGGGACGAGAAGGGCCGCATCACCCGCATCGGCAAGTACGGCGACGACGCCTACAACATGTGCGGTGTCTGCTTCCTGAAGCAGAAGGACGCTCAGCTCATCGCCGAGGCCATCCGGGAGGCCTACAACCACCCCGGCCACGAGGACCTGTTCTGGGACCAGATCGTGGACCGGCAGCTGCCCAACCTGGACCTGGGCATCCACCCCGTGGAGCCCAGCCAGATCGTGGAGATCGACTCCGTGGCCGAGCTGAAGGTCATCGACCCCTTCTACGCCGACGTGGAGGTCTGAGCCGACCTCATCTCAGCCCCACGGCAGGACGGTCCGGGGTTTTCTGATCCCGCCGCATCCCGCCTGTTGATACAGAGAAAAAGGAGGCCGCCCATCAGGGCGGTCTCCTTTTTGTTTGTCTGTTCGGACGGGATCACCCGGCCAGCTTGTCCAGGTTCATCAGGATGATGGCGGCCTCGGCCCGGGTGGCGGTGCTCTTGGGAGAGAACAGGGGCTGCGCGGTGCTGACGCTGCTCATCAGGCCGTTGTCCACGGCCCAGACAACGGCCTTGGCGGCCCAATCTGCAATGGCGGCGCTGTCGTCGAAGCTCAGCTCGCCCTCCACCGCGGGACTGCCCTTGTATGCGTACAGCATGACGGCCATCTCCTGACGGGTGATCTTGGCATTGGGTGCGAACTTGCCCTCGCCCACGCCGCCGGTGACGCCGTGCTCCACGGCCCAGGTCACGGCATCGGCGAACCAGTCGCCCGCCTTCACGTCGGAGAACCGATCGGTGATGTTCTTCACGGCGGGCTTGCCCTCGAAGGCGTACAGCATCTGGATCAGCTGGGCCCGGGTCATGGTGACGGCGGGACCGAAGGTGCCGTCGGGCAGGCCGGAGATGTAACCCCGCCGGGCGGAGTACTGAACACCGCTGTAGAACCAGTCCCCAGGCTTCACGTCGGGGAACTCCACGGGTCTGTTCAGCTCAGCAAATGCCTTCTCGGCAGCCAGCAGGACATCCAGCTTGGTGACCAGCTTCTGCTGTGCCCCGGTCAGGTTGTTATAGGAGAGGCGGGCGGCGTGGATCGCTGCGCCGGAGTCCCGGGTGACGGTGCCGATGGCCTCAATGAGGGCGTCGGTCCGGGCGGCGGCCTTCCGGTCGATTTCAGCCTGGGCCTCGGCCTTCAGCTGGGCCAGCTTCTCCTCGGCGGCGGTGAGGGCCTCCAGGTTGGTGACCAGGGTCTGCTCCTCCTCGGACAGGGCATCATAGGCAGTCCGGGCGGCGGCGATGGCCTCCTCAGAATCCAGGGTGACGGTGCCGATGGCGTCGATCAGGTCCATGACCTGCTGTGCAGCCTGGGACGTCTGCTCATCTGCGAAGGCCTGAGCGGCGTCCACCTCCAGCACCCCCGCCGCATTGCGGATGGTGACCTTGTGGTCGGTGTTTTTCAGTCCGGTGAGGGTGAAGGCCTCCTTCTTGGTGACCACCTGTCCCTTCAGACTGCCCTCCAGCACCTGCTTTCCGTCCAGCTCCACGGTGAAGGAGGAGCCGTCGGTGCGCTGGGTGGAGTAGAAGGTGAGGCCGGTGCCGGTGAAGTACAGGTCCACGGAGTCCCCGGCGGTGAGGGTCCACATGAAGTACTGGTCAAAGCGGTCCACGGCGTAGTCGGGGCCGTGCCAGCTGCCCTTGTAGCGGAAGGCGGGGTGGGACTCGGTGACCATGCCGTCCTCGGCGGTCAGATACCGGATAGGGTCGGAGCCCTTGCTGCCCAGCACCCGGCGGCCTGCGGACAGGGACTTCTGTCCCCGGTTGGGCTCGGCGGTGATGATCTCGGCGGAGTCCTTCCGGGGGTCCAGCTCCCAGCCCACCAACTCCACCAGGTACCTGCCGCCCTTCATGGTGTCGAAGGACAACTCTTCGGCGTCGCTCTCCAGCAGGGTGGAGTTGTCTGCCAGGTCGGTGATACGGGCCTTGCTTCCGGTGCCCCAGGGGTTGATGACGGTGGTTTTTCCGCCCAGCTGGCTGACCAGAGAGATGTACAGCACATCGCCGTCTGCGTACTCGGAGGAGACCAGGAAGCCGCCCCGGGCCAGCAGGGTGAAGCGGCTGTGGAACTCAGGGTCGGAGATGACGGCGGGGAAAACAGCGATCTTGTCGTTGTAGCTCTGGAGCAGCTCCTCGTTGACGGCGGTGACCATAAGGGCGTTGGACTCGAACATACCGTTGCCGTCGTAGTGGATGCCGTTGGGGCGGGTCTGGCTCCGGGCGATCATGGCAATGGTCTGCTTGAAGGACTCATCGCCCATGCCCAGCCGGGCGGCCACAATGGGCTCGGGGGTCCAGATGTTCAGAGGGCGCTTGCGGTCCAGATAGGAGTTCATGGCGGTGGGGAAGTCGAAGCCGCTGAGTCCCTCCTGATGGAGGCCCACCCGGTTGTAGGGCCAGACCACGTCCAGCTCGGGGTTCTGGGAATTCATCTCAGAAGTTCTGGGCGGATCGTGGGGCTGATAGCGGAGGGAGCCGCCGCTGAGCCGGGCGGCCTGCACACTGGCCTCCTCGGTCTTGGGTCGGGCCAGCTTCTCCATGCGCTCCTGCCACAGGGCCCGGAGCTCTGCGTCCACGTTCAGAGTATCGGAGGCCTCGATGAGCTTTTCCAGCAGAGCCGGGAAGGCGGCCAGGTCGTTGATGGGGTTGGTGACGCCCCAGTACTGCTCCAGAGCGTTGGAGTCGGAGCTGTAGTAGGTGTCGGTGGCCTCGTCATAGCGGAGGAAGTTCAGCAGATAGATGCCCACAGCCCGCATGAAGGGGTAGGCCTTCTGCTCCAGATAGGTCACATCGCCGGACCATTTGTAGCGCTCGAACATACCCAGGGCGTGCTCGGCGGCGGTGGCGTTGACCTTGGTGGTGTAGGGACAGCCCTTGGCGGTGCCGTCGTAGCCCACCTGCAGCTTGCCATCCCAGGTGTGGCGCTCCGGGGAGAGGACACCGCCGGGGATGTAGCCGAGGCGGTCGGGGTTGAAGCGCTCATCCCTGTCGTTGATCCAGAAGCGGTCGATGGTGTACTGCTCTCCCGCCTCCAGGTTGTTGATAAACAGATCATAGTAGGAGTCGGTGAGCTCCAGCCGGTTGGTGGCGAAGTGGGTGTAGGCGAAGGTGCGCTCGTTGAAGCTGGTGTAATCCCAGCTCCACAGGCTCTCGTCCTGCTCGGTGCCGTGCCACACGCCGTTCATAAAGTGGAAGGGGAACTCGCCCAGACTGCCGCAGCCGAAGAGATACTGGTACAGATACCAGGAGTTCTCCAGATAGTCCACATCGGGGTTGGACGGGCTCTGGTACTCCACGAAGCAGCGGCTCCAGAAGGCGGCCCAGAAGGCGGTGAAGCGGTCATAGACCTGCTGGTAGGACTCCCCGGCCAGCTTCTCCTTCATCTGTTCCAAAGCGGCCATGGTGTCGTGGCCCTGGGCGTGGCGGCGGGAGGGATTCATGATCCAGACGGTGTACTCCTTGTCGGCGGGGTCGATAGTCAGCCGCAGGCGGCGGTCATTGCCCTCACCCACCAGCCGGGTGGAGAACTCAGCGCCCTCCACAGTCAGGCCGATGGAGTGGCCGAAGTGGTTGGGGTCCTCAGCGCCCCGGGTGATGGCCACGAAGTCGTCCTGCACGGTGAACTCCGGGTTCAGCCAGGTCTCCTGGTTGGGGAAGGGAACGGAGGGGTTGCCGTAGGGGCGCTCCGTAAAGGGGGCGTCGGGGTCGGCGTTGAGCTTGTCCAGCCAGAGACTCAGGTCCACGCTGACCTCCTCCACGTCGGTGCGGTCGTCCTTGATGTGCAGACCCATCAGCTCGCTGTCGGGGTCGCCCATCACCGTGAAGTGCAGGCCGTCGCCGTAGTCGCTGGTGACGGTGCCCTCATAGAGGTTCAGCCGCTGCTCAAATTGGCCCTCCACGGGGGTGGGCATGGGGGCGCTCCGGTAGGTGATGAGGCCGGAGGGGATGGAGCTGTAGGGTGCGGCGTCCACGTTGGTGACCTCCAGCTTCAGGCCGCCGCCGTTCCAGACCATGGCACCCAGCCGTCCGGTACCCACGGTACTGCCGTTGGGGCCCTCCAGAATGGGAGAGCGGAACACCACGTCATGGCGGGAGAGGTAGTGCTGATAGTCCACGCTGAGCCGACCGGTCTCCCGGTCCAGAGCGATGGTGCGGTGATCAGGGGCGGTGACGGTCATGGTCACAGGGAGGGAGACGTTCTGTACCGGGGGATGGTCCCCCTTCCGGTTGGTGACCACGCAGCGGAAGCGGCGGCCGCTCTGGTCCAGAGCGGTGGCGCCGGTGCGATAGTCGGAGGAGACGGCCCCCTCAAGATCGGTCCAGTTTCCCTTCTCCTCCACCTGCCACCGGTAGGACAGGGTCCCGTTGTCAGGGGCGGTGGCGGTCAGAGAAAAGGAGGCGGCCTGGGGTGCGTGGACAGACAGGTCCCCGGGCTGTGCTGTGATGACGGGTGCGGCAGAGCCGGTAGACTCCTCCACCGTCAGCAGGGCGGGCCGGGAGACGGAGCGGATGGCCGAGCAGTCGGTGAAGGAGGTGACCACACAGCGGAACCGGGCCCCGGAGTCGGCCGTGGTCAGCAGCGGGGTGGTGTAGGTGGGCTTGTTGGCGTCTTCCAGATCGTTCCACCCGTCGCTTCCCTCCTCCTGCCACTGGTAGAAAAGATGTTCGCCGGATGCGGACAGGGTGAACAGGGCGGAACTGCCATCGCTGGCGGCGGCGTCGGCGGGCTGACTCTCAATGGTGGGCGGGATGACGCCCTCTGGGGCCTGGGTCAGGACCTGAGCGCCGTCCACCTCGATGGGCCCCACCGCCACCAGCTTGACGGTGTGGTCCCCATCCTCCAGTCCCCACAGCTCAAAGCCGGGGACCTGCTCCCGGACACCGGAGGAAACCATGGTGGAGGAGCCCACATAATGGCCGTCCACATAGGCGTCATATGCGCCGGCTCCGGCGTGGCGGACGGTGATGACCTGGATGCCCTGACCGTGGAAGTCGATCTCACACCAGGCTCCGGCCTGGACGGTTCCGGCATAGGTCTTGCCGAAACGGGTGGGGTGCTCCTGTGTGGCCCAGCCCTCGGACCAGCGGAAGGCAGGAGCTACGTTGTCCACCATGCCGTCGGCCACGGTGATGCGGCCCTCTGCCGCGGCAGCGGTCAGCAGAGCCGGGACGGGAGACGCTGCCTCCAGAGCCGCCGACCAGGGGACTGCGGAGAAGCAAAGGGTGGCGGTCAGCAGACCGGCCGCCCCTCTTTTCAGAGTCTGTCTCCACCGATGATGCGAAAGCGGAATATAGTACATAAATTCTCCCTCCAACCCTCTGTATTTTTGTTTGTTTTTGCTAATTTCTATCATACTAAACAGAGGGACCATGTTCTTGTCTTTTTCGGAATAAAATCTGGATAAATTATAAGATTAGGAAGAAAAACTCCCGGGCAAGATGGTCCCGGCTCTCTGTTTACTGCACTTGTAAGACAGGTCCGCTTCAATAGGCGCTTCGTCAGCTCACATCTGAAAATTTCATCACGGGTCATCACTAAAAATGTCTTAAACGAAGGACAACAGTATCCCGGCATCATTGTACGCCTCATCTGATACCATTTCAGACGAAGTCTTACTACTCTCCGAGAATAAATTTCAGATTCGGAATTAAAATATAAAATTTACTTATAAATTCCGATATCGGAATATTGTTTTTTTCAGCACTAGATATGCTATAATCGGAATATCAATAAAGAGGTGGTTCCCATGGTGGAGCGAATGGAATATCTGGAAAAGTTAAAGCAGTGGAAGGACGAACAGGTGATCAAATTGGTCACCGGTATTCGACGCTGCGGCAAGTCCACATTGCTGGCCCAGTATCAGACCTGGCTCAAATCTCAGGGAATCCCCGATGAACAGATCATCTCCATCAACTTTGAAGAACTGGAATATGAGGATCTGCTGGACTATAAGAAGCTCTACGCTTACCTCAAGGAACGGTTGGTGGAAGGCAAGACTACCTATATTTTTCTGGACGAAATCCAGAAGGTCCCCTCCTTTGAAAAGGTGGTGGGCAGTCTCTATGTGAAGCCCGGTGTCGATCTCTACATCACCGGCTCCAACGCCTACATGCTGTCCGGTGACCTGGCCACTCTGCTTACCGGCAGATATGTAGAGATCAAGATCCTGCCCCTCTCTCTGAAAGAATTTCTGCCTCTCACCGGCATGGACCCCGAAAAAGGATTCGCCGAATACCTGCAGGTAGGCAGTCTGCCATACGTCGCTGTGATGGACCGGACGCCGGAGAAGGTGGAGACCTATCTGGAAGGGATCTATAACACGGTGATCGTAAAGGATATCGAGGATCGTCAGGCCAGAAAGGAAACCAATCCTGACAAGCGAAAAATTACCGATATCGTCCTGCTGAAAACCATTGCGAAGTATCTCAGCAGTGTGGTGGGCAGTCCGGTTTCCGTCAAGAGCATCACGGACTATCTGGTGTCCAGCGGCCGGAAAATTTCCCCCAATACGGTCAACGACTACCTGAAGGCCCTGACAGAGTCCTTCATATTTTATCCCGCAGACCGTCTGGATGTGGCAGGGAAACAGATTCTGACGTCCAACAAGAAATACTACATCGTGGACCTGGGCCTGCGGAATCACATCCTGCCACGGAAACGATACGACATCGGATTCAGCTTTGAGAACATCGTCTATTTTGAACTGCTCCGCCGGGGCTATCAGGTCTGGGTAGGCAGAAGCGGAGACACGGAAGTGGACTTCGTAGCGAAAAAAGAGGGTGTCTACACTTATTATCAGGTGACCGCAAATATGACAGCTCAGGAAACCTTTGAACGGGAGCTGCGTCCTCTGCGCAACATCCGAGATCACTACGAAAAAATCGTCCTGACCGCAGAACGCCTGACTGTTGGAAATTATGACGGCATCCAGGTCAAATATCTGGTGGACTGGCTGCTGGATATCTAAAATTTTTAAAAGAACGCCCACAGAAACTGTACATGACAGCTCTGTGGGCGTCACTTTATACTGCGGAAAAAGCGGTCGTGTATCCCGAACGAACTTCGAACTTTGAGCGTGAGGACCGGACTTGCGATGGGCACAGCAAAACGGTGGAGTACATTACGGACGTCAAACTTTAAAGGAAACTCCCATTTGAAAGAACCTTCGCTGAAACTATCTTAAAATACATATCATCACGGATCGTCACAACCCTCTGCAAAAAAGCGAGCTGTCCCAAATTGGGACAGCTCGCTTTTCAAGTTCTGACATATCGCTGATTTCGGCTTCTGGGCTTATCCGGGATGGTCATGCGGATCAGCCCCAGCTCCATGGCCGGGTGGAGATAGTTCGTTCGGAAGGTGTCTCTGGATTTGAGATCCAGACGCTCCATCAGCCCTGCGGCGGTATAGGGCACATCGTACTCCATTACGCTCATCAGGTGCTTGACATACTCGCTCAACTGCTCATCTCCAGACGAAAGCTGTTTCCCAAGCTCCTCCAAAATCTGATCGATCTGTCGCAGCATGAATGTTACAAAGATCGTAGAAGACCCCGCTCTATGACACTGAGCAATGGCGGAGTAGTATTCCTCCTGAAATTTTTCGATTTGACTTTCGATGGGGATATACGCAAAGATGGGCTTCCACCCGGTCAGAAGCGCCGTGTGCCACAACCGGGCCATTCTTCCGTTTCCATCCGCAAAGGGGTGGATGAACACAAACTCATAGTGAAATACACTGCTCAAAATCAGAGGATGCAGACTTTTCCGGGACGCCTTCATCCATTCAAACAGATCCTCCATCTGAGAGGGCACAAACCGCGCCGGAGGCGCCACAAAAATGCACTCTCCACCACTGAAAACGCCCTCCTCACCACTTCTGAATTCTCCCGACTCACTCACCAGATATCTGGTCATGACGCCGTGGAGCTTCTTCAGGTGATCCATGTTATAGGGATCGATCTCAGGCAGCAGTTCGTAGGCCTCGTAGGCGTTTTTGACTTCCTGAATCTCCTTCTGCTCTCCCAGGACCAACTTACCGTTGATCACATCCCGCACCTGTCCCAAGGTCAGAGAATTCGCTTCGATTTTCAGCGAGGAGTGGATCGACTTGATCTGACTGTTGCGCCGTAAATGGGGCTTGCTCTCCAGATTTGTGGTTGCCGTCAGGTGTCCGATCTTCTCTGAGATAGAGGAAACCAGAGTGAGTATTTCATTGGTGATTTCAAAGGGTGGCTGATACTTCTCCATCGTTCTCCCCCTAACTTACATGTTATCTTGGCTGTTTACTTACATACTATTATATCTCCCGATTGCCTTCTTTACAAGGCAAAGTACTGTTATATAAATAGAAAAGTTTTCTTTATATAGATTTTTTGATAAATTTTCTGTTTTTTACGAAACTCCCCTACGGAAATTCAGATTATTCTTTTTCTTCTTTTGTTTCAATATTTTCTTTTTCTTACATGTTATCTTACTCAAACTTCGCACCTTTGAAATCGCAACTTTTCATCCATAATTGAAAATAAAA
>SAMEA104404100__coassemble_2643_pt1 | contig 13188 bp, 11 predicted proteins | sample SAMEA104404100__metabat2_low_PE_092 | metagenome-assembled genome bin SAMEA104404100 (sample SAMEA104404100) | Balaenoptera acutorostrata | reverse complement strand
GCCGGTGATACTTCTCAGGACCTGAAGACCGGCTTCCTGGTGGGTGCTACTCCTAAGAAGCAGCAGTACGGCGAGCTGATGGGCGTTGTGATCTCCGCTCTGGCTGTCGGCGGTATCCTGTACCTGCTGAACGCCGCCTGGGGCTACGGCACCAACGAGCTGCCCGCCGCTCAGGCCACTCTGATGAAGATGGTCGTCGAGGGCGTCATGGAGGGCAACCTGCCCTGGGCTCTGGTCTTTGTCGGTGTGTTCATCGCTCTGGTGGTCGAGGTCCTGGGCGTGCCCGTCATGCCCTTCGCCATCGGCCTGTACCTGCCCATCCACCTGTCCACTCCCATGATCGCCGGCGGTCTGCTGCGCCACTTCATGGAGAAGCGTAAGTACGCTTCCGAGAAGGAGAAGGAGGACGTGGTCCAGTCCGGCGTCCTGTACACCTCCGGTCTGATCGCCGGTGAGGGTATCGTCGGCATCCTGCTGGCTGTCTTTGCCATCATCCCCATGGGCGTCAATGCCGCCGGTGAGGCTCTGAACCTGGGCAACAAGCTGGCTCTGACCAACCCCGACAACTTCTACGGCTTTACCCTCAGCCTGGGCAACATCGGCGGTCTGGCTTTCTTTGCCGTTCTGCTGTTCACCATCTTCTTCTTCGCCAACAAGGCTGGCAAGTCCAAGAAGTCTAAGTAAGAACTGATTTCCGCTTGCGGAAACCGTCACCGGGCTGTATACTGCCAATGTATACAGCCCGGTTTTAATAATAGGAGAATCAAATAACATGGCAAAGAAGAAAAGCGAAAATTATCTGGATTTTATCCCTCATGTAGATCCCCGCAACAGCTGGGACGCCAAGGACGGCAAGGTGACCATCCACATGGTCCACAGAGGCTTTTATGCCGCCATCGCCCAGAAGGTCTTTCACCGCCCCCGTGTGAGCCACATCGACCTGGACGAGTACGGCAGCTTCCTGTGGCAGCGCATCGACGGCAAGAAAACCGTGGGCCAGCTGGCCCTGGAGATGAAGGCAGAGTTCGGCGACAAGGCCGAGCCCGTCTATGACCGGCTGGTGAAATATATGCAGATCCTGCGGAACAACAAGTTCATTCTGCTGGGCGGAAAGGACCGGATCCCCAATGGATAACCTGCATATCATCATCGGTATCCTGCTGTTTGCCCTGGTCACCGCCATTCTGTATGTGTGGGGCCTGCGGAAATCCGAGGGGCAGAGCGAGGATCTGTCCCGGATCCTGTTGAACCGCTGCGGCAACAAGGTCGTAAAGTACCTGAAGAAGCATAAGACCATCACCGAGGCAGAGGTGGCCCGTCAGATCGACGGCATCACCGCCAGCGAGTTCTGGTCCCGGAAGCGTCTGAAGGTCCAGCAGCCCAAAAAATTTGCCAAGCAGGTCGTTGCCTTTCTGATCGACCAGCAGTACATCGAGTCTGCCGGTCAGGACGGGTACCGACTGAAGAAATAATTACCAAAGGAGATTTTAACTATGGCAGTTCTTGAAAATCTGGAGCCCAAGTCCGTCTTTGGCTTCTTCGAGCAGATGGCCTCCATCCCTCACGGCTCCGGCAACACCAAGCAGGTCAGCGACTGGCTGGTGTCCTTCGCCAAGGAGCGCAATCTGGAGTACTACCAGGATGACCTGAACAACGTCATCATCATCAAGGAGGCCACCCCCGGCTACGAGAACGGTGAGCCCATTATCCTCCAGGGACACATGGACATGGTCTGCCAGCAGTCCGCCGACTGCACCAAGAACATGGAAGTGGATGGCCTGGACCTGGGTATCGACGGCGACACCGTCTACGCCAAGGGCACCACTCTGGGCGGCGACGACGGCATTGCCGTTGCCATGTGCCTGGCCGTTTTGGACGCTGAGGACCTGCCTCACCCCCGTGTTGAGGCCGTCTTTACCGTGGACGAGGAGACCGGCATGTACGGTGCCATCGGCATCGACGTGGCTCCTCTGAAGGCCCGCCGTCTGCTGAACATCGACTCCGAGGACGAGGGCGTGTTCACCGTCAGCTGCGCCGGCGGCAACATCTCCCGCTGCACCCTGCCTCTGGTCCGCGCCGACTTCGCCGGTGAGGCTCTGACCGTCACCGTGGACGGCCTGCTGGGCGGCCACTCCGGTATCGAGATCAATAAGGGCCGCGCCAACTCCAACATGACCATGGGCCGCATCCTGACCGCCATCCGCGCCAAGACCGACCTGCGTATCATGGACGTCACCGGCGGCCAGAAGGACAACGCCATCCCCAACTGCACCGTGGCCAACATCCTGGTTGCCGACGCTGAGGCCGCTCGTGCCGCCTGCGCCGCCATGGAGGCCGATTTGAAGGCCGAGTACGTCACCACCGACCCCGCCATCGCTGTCCATGTGGAGGCCGGCAAGGCCGCTTCCGCCATGGATCAGGCTTCTACCGACAAGGTCATCTGTATGCTGACCTGCCTGCCCAACGGCATCCAGGTCATGAGCGCCGACATCGAGGGTCTGGTCCAGACCTCTCTGAACCTGGGTGTTCTGTTCACCGAGGACAGCCAGCTGACCGCCTCCTTCTGCGTCCGCAGCAGTGTGGAGAGCCAGAAGGTCATGGTGGTGGCCCGTCTGAAGAACCTGATGGCTCAGCTGGGCGGCGCTGTGGACGTCCAGGGCGATTACCCCGGCTGGGCTTACCAGCAGGAGTCCCCTCTGCGCGATCTGCTGGTCCAGGTGTTCAGCGAGCAGTACGGCCGCGAGCCCAAGGTGGAGGCCATCCACGCCGGCGTCGAGTGCGGCATGTTCGTGGGCAAGATGCCCGGCCTGGACTGCGTCTCCATCGGTCCCGACCTGCGCAACGTCCACACCTTCAACGAGCGCATGTACATCGGCTCCGTCCAGCGCACCTGGAAGCTGCTGCTGGAGACCCTGAAGCGCATGAAGTAAGTTCCCGTTACAGGAATTGAATGAAAAGGCGGCTGTCCCAACGGGACAGCCGCCTTTTTTCATATTTTATGCCGTGGAAGTATATACAAGCATCTTGCCGGATCGCAAGGAACAGGCAAGACTTCCGCCATAGGAATCAGCCGCCGCTTCCGCTATACTGAGTCATGGTCCCGCAGCTGGGACACAACAGCGAGAGGAGGCGATTGGGATGCGTTTCTGCCTGTTCTACCACGACATCGACGAGTTCATCTACGGTACCAACTGCAATGTGGTTCCCAGCGACCGTTGAGCCCGCCTGACGGGAGAAGCACCCCCTGACGCAGAGGTTTGCTCTGTGTCAGGGGGTGCTTCTTCATTTCTACATCTTTCCATAGAAATATCTGGAATTTTTCAGGGAAAAACAAGAAAAACGCAAGAAATACGGGGGTTCCCTCATGGTATAATGGTGTGATAACAGAAAGGAGGCGGTCCCTTGAAGGGAAACGGACAGGTCCATCCGCGGGTGATGGAGTACGCACAGCGTCCGGCCTCAGCGGTGCAAGGTGCGCTGGATATCGGCCCCGGCGGACTGGACGAGGAGCAGGTGAGCCGTCAGCGGGAGGCGCTGGGGGACAACGCGCTGGCAGGACAGCAGAAGGACTCGGTCTGGCTCCGCCTGCGGCGGGCCTTTGTGAACCCGTTCTCGGTGGTGCTGGGGTCGCTGGCCATTATCTCGCTGGTGACGGACCGACTGCTGGAGGCCGGCCTGCGGCATGGCCGGGCCACGGTCCTCATCATCCTGGCCATGCTTCTGGTCAGCGGCATGGTCCGCTTCACCCAGGAGCTCCGGGCCAAGGCGGTGACGGACCGGCTCACGGGACTCATCGACGCCACGGTGCAGGTCAGGCGGTCAGGCCGCTGGCGCGCTCTCTCCGCCGCAGAGCTGGTGGTGGGCGATCTGGTCCGGCTGAAGGCGGGGGAGCGGGTCCCGGCTGATTTACGTATTCTCTCCGCCGAGGACTGCTACGTCTCCCAGGCCATGCTCACCGGGGAGAGCGGCATCCGGCAGAAGAACGCCGCCGCCCTCACCACTCCGCCCGCCTCCATCGGCGACTACACCAACACCCTGTTCATGGGCTCCACCGTCACGGGCGGCCGCTGTTCTGCCGTGGTGCTGGCGGTGGGGCGGGATACCGCCTGTGGGGGCTGGGCGGAGTCGGTCCCGGCCCGCAAGACGGGCTTTGACCGGGGCGCGAACTCCATCGCCTGGGTCCTCATCAAATTCATGCTCCTGCTGGTGCCAGTGGTCTTTCTGGCCAGCGGCCTGACCAAGGGGGAGTGGCTCACCGCATTTCTCTTCGCCCTGTCGGTGGCGGTGGGGCTGACCCCGGAGCTTCTGCCCATGGTCATCACCGCCTGTATGGTCCGGGGCAGCAGCTGCATGAGCCGGAAACAGACCCTGGTGAAGAACATCAACGCCATGCAGGGCTTCGGCAGTATGGATGTGCTGTGCGTGGACAAGACCGGCACCCTCACCGGGGACACGGTTTTGCTGGAGTATTACATGGATGTGCTGGGCAACGAGAGCGGGGAGACCCTGGACTGCGCCTATCTGAACAGCCTGTACCACACCGGGGCGGCCAACTTTATGGACCGGGCGGTCCTGCACCTGGGGTCCATGCCCGGGCAGGAGGAACACTTCCGCGCCTTGACGGAGCGGTTCACCCGGCTGGACGAGCTGCCCTTCGACTACCAGCGGAAGTCCGCCGGGGTGCTGGTGGCAGATGGGGAACAGCGGTACATTCTGGTGAAGGGCGACGTGGACTGTGTGGTCTCCCGGTGCAGCCACGTCAGCTACCGGGGCCGGCGCATCCCCATTGAGCCGGAGCTGCTGGACAGTGTCCACAATGTGGTGGACGAGATGCTGGAGGACGGCATGAAGGTGCTGGCGGTGGCGGCCAAAACCGCAGACTCCCACACCCTGACCCGGCAGGACGAGACAGAGCTGACCCTGCTGGGCTATCTGGCCTTCTTCGATGCGCCCAAGCAGAGCGCCGCCGAAGCCCTCCGCCGTCTGCGGGCGCTGAATATCTCCGTCAAGGTGCTGACCGGGGACCACGCGGTGGTGGCGGCCTCCATCTGCCGGCGGCTGAACATTCCCGCAGACAAAGTCCTCACCGGGGCGGAGCTGGCGGCCCTCAGCGATAACGAGGCCCAGCTGGTCATTGAGCGGACCCACGTCTTTGCAGAGCTGACCCCCGGCCAGAAGGAGCAGGTGGTGGAGCTCTTGCAGAGCAACGGCCACACCGTGGGCTTTCTTGGCGACGGCCTCAATGACCTGCCCGCAGAGGTCCGGGCGGACGTGGGCATCTCGGTAGACACCGCCTGCGAGGCCATGAAGGAGGCCGCAGACGTGATCCTGCTGAAAAAGGACCTGAATGTGCTGGGCGAGGGGGTGCTGGAGGGCAGGAAAGCCTTCGCCAACATGACCAAGTATATCAAGATCACCGCCTCCTCCAACTTCGGCAACATCTTCGCTGTGGTGGCGGCCTCCATCTGCCTGCCCTTTTTCCCCATGACCTCTCTACAGCTGCTGTTGCTGAACCTGCTCTATGACATCCTCTGCCTGGTCCTGCCCTGGGACCGGGTGGACGGGGAGGTCTGCCGGGCGCCGCTGGACTGGTCAGGGAAAACCCTGCCCCGATTCATGGTCTGCTTCGGCTCCATCAGCACGGTCTTTGACCTGCTGACCTTTGCCTTCCTGTTCTGGGGCCTCTGTCCCGATCTGTGCGGCGGGGCCTTCTCCGCGCTGGACATGGCCGGACAGCTGCGATTTATCGCTCTGTTCCAGACCGGGTGGTTTCTGGAGTCCATGTGGACCCAGGTGCTGATCCTCCATCTGCTCCGCACCCGGCACCTGCCCCTCTTGCAGAGCCGCCCCTCCCGGCCCGTCCTCTTTGTCACTCTGGCGGGCATCGCCCTGTTCACCGCCGTGAGTATGACCGGAGTGGGCGCGGCCCTGGGCATGACGGCCCTGCCGCCTGTCTACTTCGCCTTTTTAGCGCTGGTGGTGGGGCTCTATCTACTGTCGGTGTCCTGGATCAAGCGGTGCTATCTCCGCCGCTTCGGCGATTTTCTGTGAGGAGGTGGGCGTATGAAACGGAATATTGAGGTGCTCACCTTGACTGCCGACCTGCTGGAGAAGCTCACCGACCGGCTGGGGCCTGACCTGGGCCAGGAGGGCGTGGAGCTGTCCCGGGCGCTGACGGAGCTGAAAAACGGCGGCTGTGAATCTCTGCTCCTCTCCCTGGGAGAACACACCGGCACGGCGGGGGAGTCCTGCGTCCGGTGCGGGGATATCGCCATCTACGCCGGGTCCCGGCGGGTGACCCGGTGCGGGGAGGAGATCGCTCTGACCCCTAAGGAGTTCGATATCCTCTATCTGCTGGCCCGGAACCGGGGCCAGGTGTTCAGCAAGGAACAGATCTACCAGGCGGTGTGGGACGACGCCTACTTTATGGACAGCAGCAACATCATGGCCTTCATCCGGAAGCTGCGGAAGAAGATCGAGCCGGAGGCCGACGCACCCCGGTACATTCTGACGGTGTGGGGACTGGGCTATAAGTTCAGCGAGAAGGACTGACAATGAAATAGACCTTACAGAATCGCAAGGAAATCGCAAGGCTTTGGCCATGGGAATTTCCCTGCGATTTCTTTATACTCGTAGATGTCGGGAGGCGGAAAACCGCCGCCCAAGCTTGACCGGCGGGAGGTGAAACGTATGAATTGGACCTGTCTGAGCTTCGGCGTCCTATTCACCGCCGCAGGGGTGCTGTTCGGAGCGGGAAAGCTCCACAGCCGTCTGGCGGCGTGGCAGGCCATGCCGCCGGAGGAGAAGGAGAAGATCCGCATCGAGGCCCTGTGCCGCAACATCGGCGGTATGATCGCCCTGTGCGGGCTGATTTTCCTGCTGGCCGGAGTCAGCGCCGCTTTTCAGCGGAGCGGCTTTGTCTGGTCCATGGTCCTGTGGCTGATCTTGGCCGGAGGGGACCTGTGGTGGATCGAGAAGAAGGGGAGATACTACCGGGTCTGACCGGTGGAGTTCCCACACAAATCCGGAAAAGGAGGAATTTTCATGCGTCGGCGGGCCACCGCCGGAAACACCTGTATACAAGGAGGAACACTCATGAACAAGAAAGAAAAGCGCGTCGCCGTCCGGGAGGAGACCCAGAACCTGGTCATCCGGGACGAGCAGAACCGCCGTCTCCAGGCGGCGGCCACCGCCCCGGTGAAGGAGGTACTCCGCACCCTCCACACCACCATCCGGGGCCTGGACGAGAAGGGGGTGGCCGAACAGCGGTTCACCTTCGGCGGCAACAAGGTCACCCGGGAGAAGAAGAAAACTCTGGCCCAGCGGCTGGCGGCGGCCTTCATCAACCCCTTCACGGCCATCCTGTTCTGTCTGGCCATCGTCTCGTCCATCACCGATATGCTCCTGCCCGCTCTGTCCCTCTTCGGCAGCGCCCCGGAGGATTTCGACTGCCTGACTGTGGTTATCATCATGACCATGGTGTTCATCTCCGGCACCCTGCGCTTTGTCCAGGAGTCCCGGAGCGGCAACGCAGCGGAGAAGCTGCTGGCCATGATCACAACCACATGCACGGTCACCCGCCGGGAGAGCGGCAAGACGGAGATCCCCCTCAGCGAGGTGGTGGTGGGCGATATCGTCCACCTGTCCGCCGGAGATATGATCCCCGCCGACGTCCGGGTCATCGAGGCCAAGGACCTGTTCATCAGCCAGGCCAGCCTCACCGGCGAGAGCGCCCCGGTGGAGAAGTCCCCGAAGATCTGTGATGCAGAGGCGGAGACCGTCACCGACTATACCAACATCGCTTTTATGGGCAGCAACGTGGTGTCCGGCAGCGCCGCCGCCGTGGTGGTCAGCACCGGCGACCGCACCGTCTTCGGCTCCATGGCCGCCGCCGTGGCCGGGGAGGCGGTGGAGACCAGCTTCACCAAGGGCGTGAATGCCGTGTCCTGGGTGCTGATCCGGTTCATGCTGGTCATGGTCCCGCTGGTCTTTTTCATCAACGGCATCACCAAGGGCGACTGGTTGGCCGCCTTCCTCTTCGGCATCTCCGTGGCCGTGGGCCTGACGCCGGAGATGCTGCCCATGATCGTCACCACCTGTCTGGCCAAGGGCGCCATGTCCATGGGCAAGAAGCGGACCATCGTGAAGAATCTGAACTCCATCCAGAACTTCGGCGCCATGGATGTGCTGTGTACCGACAAGACCGGCACCCTGACCCAGGACAAGGTGGTGCTGGAGTACCATCTGAACATCGCCGGGGAGGACGACTCCCGGGTCCTGCGCCATGCCTATCTGAACAGCTACTTCCAGACGGGCTATAAGAATTTGATGGACCACGCCATCATCCGCCGCACCGAGGAGGAGGAGGCCGCCGACCCGTCCCTCACCGACCTGTCCGAGCACTACGTGAAGGTGGATGAGATCCCCTTCGACTTCAAGCGCCGCCGTCTGACCACGGTGGTCCAGGACCGGAGCGGCAAGACCCAGATGGTCACCAAGGGAGCGGTGGAGGAGATGCTGTCCATCTGCTCCTTTGTGGAGCTGGACGGCGGGGTGAAGCCTCTGGACGAAGGAGTCCGGGCCCGTATCCTGTCCGTGGTGGATGAGCTGAACGAGAATGGCTTCCGGGTGCTGGCCCTGGCCCAGAAGAGCAGCCCTGCGCCCGCCGGGGAGTTCAGCGTGAAGGACGAGCGGGACATGGTCCTCATGGGCTATCTGGCCTTCCTGGACCCGCCCAAGGAGTCCACCGCCGACGCTATCCGCACCTTGAAGGCCCACGGGGTCACCACAAAAATCCTCACCGGTGACAACGACAAAGTTACCCGCACCATCTGCAAGCAGGTGGGCTTGAAGGTCCGCAATATGCTGCTGGGCTCCGACCTGGAGAACATGAGCGACGTGGAGCTGGCCCGGGCCGTGGAGACCACCGACGTCTTTGCCAAGCTGACCCCGGACCAGAAGGCCCGGGTGGTCACCGTCCTCCGGGAGAACGGCCACACCGTGGGCTTTATGGGCGACGGCATCAACGACGCGGCCGCCATGAAGTCCGCCGATATCGGCATCTCGGTGGATACCGCCGTGGACGTGGCCAAGGAGTCCGCCGACATCATCCTGCTGGAGAAGGACCTGATGGTGCTGGAGCAGGGCATCGTGGAGGGCCGCAAGACCTACGCCAACATGATCAAGTACATCAAGATGACCGCCTCCTCCAACTTCGGCAATATGTTCTCCGTGCTGGCGGCCTCGGCGCTGCTGCCCTTCCTGCCCATGATGAGCGTCCATCTGATCTTTCTGAACCTGATCTATGACCTGAGCTGTACCGCCATCCCCTGGGACAACGTGGACGAGGAATTTCTGGCCATCCCTCGGAAGTGGGACGCCTCCTCTGTGGGCAGCTTCATGATCTGGATCGGTCCCACCAGCTCCATCTTCGACTGGACCACCTACAGCTTCCTGTACTTTGTCCTCTGTCCCATGTTCGTCTCCGGCGGTGTGCTGTATAACGACCTGCCCAACCACTTCAGCGGGGCAGAGCTGGAGCAGCTCCGGGACACCTATGTGGCCATGTTCCAGGCGGGCTGGTTCGTGGAGTCCATGTGGAGCCAGACCCTTGTCATCCACATGATCCGCACCCCCAAGATCCCCTTTATCCAGAGCCGCGCCTCCGCGCCTCTGACCCTGCTGACCTTCACCGGCATCGCCGTGCTGACCGTCATCCCCTTCACCGGGTTTGGACGCATGCTGGGCTTTGTGGCTCTGCCCGGCGCCTACTTCGCCTATCTGTTCCCCTGTATCCTGCTGTATATGGTCCTGGCCACCAGCCTGAAAAAGGCCTACACCAGACATTACGGCGAACTGCTCTGATGGGAGGTTTTATTTATGAACTGGTATTTGATTTGGATGACGCTCTTCGGCTCCACGGACCTGCTGGGGCTGGATATGGGCTTCTGGGTCTCCATGGGCATCTCCGCTCTGGTGGCCGTCCTGATGAACGTGGTGTTCTGGGGCATGAAGCCCCGGGAGAACCCTCACCCCTGACAAAAGAGGGGGAGGCGCGGCAGAGCCGCGCCTCCCCGGAGGAAACCGCCCGGTCGGACCGGGCGGTTTTGTTTATTCGGTCATAAGCTTGTGGAACTGCATGATCATGACGGCGGCCTCCGCCCGGGAGGCAGTGGTGTTCGGGGAGATGCGGTTTCCGCCCACGCCGCTCATGATGTGGTTCTCCACAGCCCACTGCATGGCGTTCCGGGCCCAGGGGGAGATATCCGCCTCATCTGCGAAGCTCAGTCCGCCCTGTGCGGCGGGCTTTTTGGCGTAGCCGTGGAGCATGACCGCCAGCTGCTCCCGGTTGATGACGTCCTCGGAGCCGAATTGCCCGCCGCCGTAGCCGGAGGCCACGCCGTTCTCCACGGCCCAGGCCACAGCCTCAGCGAACCAGTCGGCGTCCTTCACGTCTTTGAACTGATGGGTTTTCGCCACGGGCGGCTTTCCGGCCATGCTGTACAGCACCTGTACCACCATGGCCCGGTTCATTTTCACCGCGGGGCCGAAGGAGACAGGGGAGACGCCGCGGAACAGACCCCGGAAGGTGGTGTACTTTACACCGTTGTAGTACCAGTCACTCTCGCCCACGTCGTTGAATACGTCAAAGACCCAGTCGTGGGCCAGGACCATATCCCGCCGGACGGTGGCGGAGGGCTCCACCACGGAGCCGCCCTCCATCCAGACCAGAGAGTGTCCGGACTTTTCGGGGAGCTCCGGCAGGAGATCCGCCAGGGGCGTCCCCACCCTGACGCCGCTGTGCACCACGCCGTCCACGGTGACGGTGCAGGTGGGGAAGGACTCCTCCCATCTGGGGACGAGGACCATGTCGCTGTGGACCACGGTGTCTCCGTCCACTCTGGTCTCCCCGTGGAACCAGCCCAGGAACCGATGGTCGGGCTTCTCAGACACCTCGGGCAGGAAGTTGGCCAGCACGGAGCCCTCCTCGATATCCGCATAGGTCTGACCGTCCACCGTCACGGTATAGAAATTCCGGTGGGGCTTGGGGAAGTCGGCCTTTTGGAGGTTCAGCGTCTCCGGGTGGGCGGGGTCGATGGAGCAGAACAGGGGCATGGAGCCGTCGGTGAAGTACCACAGCACGGCCCCGTCCTTCACAATGGGCTGACAGTCGGAGAGTGCGCCCCGCTCATCGGACTCCTCCGGGTTCGCCTGTCCGAAGACCAGAAAGTTCCGGTCCTCGCCCAGGTAACAGCCGCCGAAGATGGGCAGCTCCTGATCGCAGGCGGCGACGATGCGCTGTTCCAGCATCAGACCCCGGTGGTCGTACTGCTCAAAGAATACCTTACCGTCCAGCTCCTCCACCCGGGTCAGGGTGTTGTCCCCGTTGTACCGGAGGACGGAGGTCATGGGCGCGCTGTGGATGTAGTAGTCGTTCCGCCCCAGGTTGGCGGTGCGGAGCGGTCTGAGGGCGGAGGGAGGCGGCAGAGGTGCGCCCAGCTTCCGGTTGCAGTGTACCGTGAGGTCGCCGTCACTCAGCACCATTTTCTCCCATTGCCGGCGGGTCCCCTGGTAATAGACGTCAGTGAGCCGGGGACGGTGAGCACGCCGTCCTCCAGCCGCCATGTCAGGTTGGAGCCCTGAGCGCCGCATTCACCGGAGGCGGTGGGCGCGGCCATGCTCCGGGCCGGGAGCAATCCCAGCATCAGGACCAGGAACAGAAACAGGGAAAAGAGTCGCTTTTTCATACAAAATCTCCTTTCTACGCCGGAATCCGGCCGATTCACGGCTGCTGATACTGTAATTATACACATTTTATCAGATTATGCCATAAAAAATCGGCTTGCGGGTGCCGACTCTGAGACAAAACCGGGCCTTTGAAGGCCGGGGTGCATATCAAAACCTGCCCGCTACCCGGAGCGTCCTCCGGAATCTGATAAAGCAACGGAGTTGAATCACTCATCTCACAGCCCTGTGAGGAGGGTACTTTTGCGTTTTTTCCGAAAAAAGAACAAAATAGGGGAAACACAGATGGAGATATGAAATCGGATATGCTATAATAAAAACGATTGAAATTTGAGCATACATAAGGAGAGAAACTATGAGGATCGCAGTTTGCGATGATGACCAAAGCTCCTTGAGCTGCCTGCGGGCAGTTCTGGAGCGCTGTTCTTTTGTCAATGAGATCGAGGCGTATTCTGACATCACAGGCTTCTTTTCCTCTTTGGAGGCCGGTGAGCGCTATGATCTGGTGCTGATGGATCTGGACTGGGGCGGCCGGGAGACGGGGCTTGCCCATGCGGAGAAGCTCTATCAGACGGTGCCCTATCTGCCTGTCATCTATGTCACCGGCTTCAACGACCGTTTCGCCCAGCACATCCTGCTCCAGCAGACGAATCTGGTGGGCTATCTGACCAAGCCGGTGGACGAGGTGCTGTTGGAGCGGTATTTGAAAAAGGTACAGGAGCGCCGGAGTCTGGTTCAGAGCCTGACCTTTGCCCACCGGGGCGGGCTGGTGTCGGTGGATACGGCCCGCATCATCTGTCTGGAGAGCCGGAACCATGTGACCGCCGTGGTGATGGATACCGTCACCTACGAGGTCTATGAGAAGCTGAGCGACCTGTTCGCCCGCCTGCCGGACAGCTTTGTCCGCTGCCATAAGAGCTACGCAGTCAATATGGCCTGGGTCCAGCGGCTGGATCAGGGCAGCATCCTGCTGAAAAACGGGGTGGAGGTGGGGGTCAGCCGCACCTACCGGGCCAAAACCAGAGAGAAGCTGTTTCATTTTATGGGGCTTCAGATTTGAGAGGAGGGAGCATATGCTGAATCGGTGGCTCTGTATCCTGTTTCAAAGTGCCCCGGGGCTCATTATGGGCTTCGCCATGGACAGTATGCACCGCATCCGGGCCGACGCCCCGCCCAAGTGGGTCCGGGTGGGGATATGGGTGCTGGGCTTTGCGGCCAGCGCGGCCTGGAAGGTGCTGTTGGAGCGGGTCTTTGACCCGTCCTCGCTGTTGCGGATCCTCCCGTATCTGCTGGCCTTTCTGGCGTCGGCGCTGTTCTGCTATGAGGGGCGTCTCGGCCATCGGCTGGCGGTGCTGTGTGTGCTGACCATGATGGTCCCCACGGCGGAGACCCCAGCGGCGATCGTGCTCTGGGCCATGGATACCCCGTCGGTCTGTCTGGATT
>SAMEA104404100__coassemble_2614_pt1 | contig 13315 bp, 10 predicted proteins | sample SAMEA104404100__metabat2_low_PE_092 | metagenome-assembled genome bin SAMEA104404100 (sample SAMEA104404100) | Balaenoptera acutorostrata | reverse complement strand
AGATCGACCAGTGGGTCTACAACGAGACCGTGAAGCGCGGTGCCATCCCCGCTCCTCTGAACTACGAGGGCTTCCCCAAGAGCGTCTGCACCTCCATTGACGACGTGGTCTGCCACGGCATCCCCTCCCCTGACCGTGTTCTGAAGGAGGGCGACATCATCAACGTGGACTGCTCCACCATTCTGGACGGCTACTTCTCCGACTCCTCCCGAATGTACTGCATCGGCCAGGTGTCCCCTGAGAAGCAGCGTCTGGTGGACGTGACCCGGGAGAGCATCAAGGTGGGTCTGGCACAGGTGAAGCCCTGGGGCTATCTGGGCGACATGGGACAGGCCATCCACGACTACGCCAAGGAGAACGGCTACACCGTGGTCCGTGAGATCGGCGGCCACGGCTGCGGTCTGGAGTTCCACGAGGAGCCCTGGGTCAGCTTCGTGTCCAAGAAGGGCCAGGAGATGATGATGGTCCCCGGCATGATCTTCACCATTGAGCCCATGATCAACATGGGCGGCGACGAGATCTTCCAGGACGCCGAGGACGGCTGGACCATCTACACCGCCGACGGCAAGCCCTCCGCCCAGTGCGAGGTGCAGGTGCTTGTCACCGAGACCGGCTATGAGCTGATCTCCTACTAATTTTACTTTTACTCAGATCGAGGTGGGAATATGTTAGAGCTACAGGATATCTGCTGGAACGCCCCTGACGGGAAAGAAGTTCTGAAACATGTGAACCTGACCATTCCCGACGACCGGCTGGTGGCCATCACCGGTCCCAACGGCAGCGGTAAGACCACGCTGGCCCGGATCATGATGGGCATTGAGCAGCCCACGTCAGGCAAGATCATCTTCCAGGGCGAGGATATCACCAAATACGACGTGACCCAGCGGGCCATCAAGGGCATCAGCTTTGCCTTTCAGCAGCCCGTGCGGTTCAAGGGCATCACGGTCAAGAATCTGATCGAGACCGCCGCCCGGGAGGAGCTGGACAAGGAACAGCTGTGCGCCTACCTGCAAAAGGTGGGTCTGTGCGCCCAGGACTATCTGGGCCGTGACATCGACGCCACCCTGTCCGGCGGCGAGATCAAGCGCATTGAGATCGCCTCTGTGCTGGCCAGACACTCCAAGCTGTCTCTGTTCGATGAGCCCGAGGCGGGCATTGATCTGTGGAGCTTCCAGAACCTGATCCAGACCTTTGAGGAGATGCGCCGCAACATGCGGGGCACCATGGTCATCATCTCCCATCAGGAGCGCATCCTCCGCATTGCGGACGAGATCATCATGATCGAGGGCGGCAAGGTCTCCGACCACGGCCCCGGCCTGCTGATGGTGGAGCGTATGCTGGCTCACGAGCGCATGATCCAGAAGTGCTGCAGCCGGAAGGAGCTGGTCTGATGAAAACCATGAACGAGATCACCAAGAAACTGCTGGAGATCGTCTCCGACTATAAGGAGAACGGCTTCAAGGGCGCGTACAATATCCGCGAGGACGGCCAGTGCGCCGGCCGTGTGTCCAGCGAGAACATCAAGATCGATTCCAAGACCGACAACCCCGGTCTGGATATCCACGTGAAGCCCGGCACCAAGGACGAGACGGTGTACATCCCCGCCTGCGTCACCCATACCGGTGTGGACGATCTGGTGTACAACGACTTCTTCATCGGCGAGAATGCGGACGTGGTCATCGTGGCAGGCTGCGGCGTCCACACCGAGGACAGCGGCGAGGCCCGCCACAACGGCATCCATCGGTTCTTCATCGGTGAGAACGCCCATGTCCGCTACCTGGAGAAGCACGTGGGCACCGGCACCGCCAAGGGCATCCGCAAGATCGACCCCGTCACCGATATCGTGATGGAGAAGAACGCCTATCTGGAGATGGACACCACCCAGATCAGCGGCGTGGACTTCACCAACCGCAAGACCACCGCCAAGCTGGACGAGGGCGCCAAGCTGGTCATCCGGGAGCGCCTGTTCACCGAGGGCGAGCAGAGAGCTGAGACCTGGTTCCACGCCGAGTTGAACGGCGAGGGCGCAGGCGCGGATATCGTGTCCCGCTCTGTGGCCCGGGACCACTCCTACCAGAACTATGAGTCCACCATCGTGGGCAACGCCCGCTGCACCGGCCACTCCGAGTGCGACGCCATCATCGACGGCGACGCCATCGTGGACGCCTCCCCCAGACTGTTCGCCAGAAATAAGGACGCCTCCCTCATCCATGAGGCCGCCATCGGCAAGATCGCCGGTGAGCAGATCCTCAAGTTCCGCACCCTCGGTTTGACCGAGGAGGAGGCTGAACAGAAGATCATTGACGGCTTCCTGGCATAACATCATTTTGATATAAAAAGTGCCTGCTGTGCATACAGCAGGCACTTTTTTCATGCTTTGAAAGAGGTTCGGAACACGGCGGCCGCCATATATGGCGGCCCTACATGGTTTTAGGAAGATGTTCGGTGAACGCCGTAGGGCCGCGATATATCGCGGCCGCTCTCTCGTCCCCGCGCACGGGCTTAGCTCCCCTTGAGGGGAGGCAAGTCGTCTGCGGACGGGACGGGAGAACGAGAATTTTCGGTTTTCTGTCAAAGGCCCCCTTGTGTAAAGGGGGCTGTCAGCTTGCTGACTGAGGGATTGTAACCTGTATGGCCGATTCTGCTTGAGAGATGGTCAAAGAACGACAGATCACAACCCCTCCGCCCTTCGGGCACCTCCCCTTACACAGGGGAGGCTTATTTTCTGTAAAATATTACAATTTTTTCTGTCTAGCTATTGACTATTATTTACATTTATGATATAGTTCACTTATCTGCTGGATAGTAGATAGGAAAATTATGTACCTGGATAGGTCTTGGAAATATTGTGATTGCTTTTTCTAGGACCGTCTATACCCTTTGGGGCTATAGCGGTTTTTTTATTTTCAAGATTCTACTGTGTACAGGAAAGAAGGTAAATATGAAAACCCAAAGCGTAATTATTAAATTCGAACAGGTAGGTCAGCAGACAGTTGATAATATCACCCGTTTTGTTGGCTTTACTAAAGCTAAGTCTGTAATCTCTATCATTGATGCGTTGGACTTGGAAGCAAATCCCCGTTCCTCTAAAACCGGTTCCGTAACTGATGCCATTCAGGAATCTATCGAACATGACCCCTCTACTTTTCCCTTTAAGACCAAAGGCCTTCTCCTGGCTTCCTCACAGTATGAGTGTTTGGAGCGGAATCGTATCAAGCTGTCCCCTGTCGATCCCAAAATCGAAGGTATTCTAGATGGCGGCCACAACACTTTGGCTGTTGGCCTGTATATTCTTCATCAGGTTGCAAATTATAACGGTATCTCTCTGAAGCGTGGTTCTAAAACTTGGGATGATTTCAAGGAAATCTGGACTGAAAACCATGATATGATGGAAGAATACCTTAACATCATTCGTGAGGATCCCAGTGTTGGCAATTTGGATTTTCTTATCCCTGTTGAGTTGTTAGTTCCCCGGGATCCCTCTGATTATGCCTGTGTAGAATCCTTTAAGAGCAATCTTCTTGATATTTGTGCCGCAAGGAATAATAATGTTCAGTTACAGGCCACCGCAAAGGCAAATCAGCTCGGTTTCTTTGACTCTCTGAAACGGGAAATGGACAAACAGAATCCCACTGTCAGCAATCGGGTTGAGTGGAAAACCAACGATGGTGGTGACATTAAAGCACAGGATATCGTTGCTCTCTCTTGGATTCCCCTGCAATTAGTCAAGGACATTAAGGATGAATCCGGGCGGCTTATCTCCCCTGTTGCTCCCCCCAATCTCTACTCCAGCAAAGGAGGGTGTCTCAAGCAGTTCGACCGCTTGATGAGTTCTCCCGATGTCACTAACGAAACCAGCGCTGATTATAAGCGCGAACTTTATAACTCCAAGGTTCTCTCCGCTTTCCGCATTACCTCTCAGCTCCCTGCACTGTACGACTACATTTACGAGGAGTTCCCCAAGCTGTACAATGCCGCTGGTGGCTCCTATGGAAAAATCACTGCTGTCAAGACTCTGCGAAGAAGCAAAAACGCTCCCTTTTCCAATCGTCCCATCGAAACTCCCAGTCCCGAAGGCTTTATCACGCCCTTAGTATATGGCCTTCTCGCCCTGATGGAGAATGACGGAACTAGAATCCGTTGGAAGCAGGACCCTATGGAGTTCCTAAAAAATAATCTGGGCAAAATCGTAAAGAACTACGCTGGTCTGTTTAGTATGTGTGACTACGATCCCCAGAAGATTGGTAAAAATCCTCAGAGCTATAACCAGACTCTTGCGGCCTACAAGATGGCTATGGCCGGAATCCTCGATATGTAACTTTCTCGTATAAGCTCACATTTTAAGCCCGGATTCCGCATAACTGCGGTCTCTGGGCTTTTTTATGCAACATTAAATATCAACCGTATTTATTGGCTTTATTCCGTAAAATTTAAGTCATATCCAAACGTCTATTCCATTTTCAACCCTAAAATGGAATAGACGTCTTGGTTTTTCTGCTTCACTCGCTATTTGCTTGCACAAATGGAACTCTCACCCCACAAAAACACCCCCGGTGTCCTTTCGGACACCGGGGGTGTAACTGTTATATGGGGTTGTCTCTTAGTACATACCGCCCATATCGCCTGCGGGAGCGGCGACAGGTGCGGGAGGCTCGGGCTTATCGGCCACCAGAGACTCGGTGGTCAGCAGGGTGGCGGCGATGGAGGCGGCGTTCTGCAGGGCGGAACGGGTGACCTTGGTAGGATCGACGATACCGGCCTCGATCATGTCGCAGTAGACCTCCTTGTAGGCGTCGAAGCCGTAGCCGACCTTGCCGGACTCACGGATCTTCTCCAGCACCACGGAGCCGTCGATGCCGGCGTTGGTGGCGATCTGGCGCATGGGCTCGGTCAGGGCGCGGGCGATGATGTTGACACCGGTCTTCTCGTCGCCCTCGACGGTCTCCAGCAGAGCCTGGACAGCGGGGACAGCGTTGACGTAGGCAGTGCCGCCGCCGGCGACGATGCCCTCCTCAACAGCGGCGCGGGTGGCGTTCAGAGCGTCCTCGATGCGCAGCTTCTTCTCCTTCATCTCCACCTCGGTAGCGGCGCCGACCTTGATGACGGCAACACCGCCGGCCAGCTTGGCCAGACGCTCCTGGAGCTTCTCGCGGTCGTAGTCGGAGGTGGTGGTCTCGATCTGGCTGCGGATCTGAGCCACACGGGCGGCGATCATCTGGGAGTCACCGGCACCGTCCACGATGATGGTGTTCTCCTTGGTGACCTTGACCTGACGGGCCTGGCCCAGCATGTTCAGCTGAGCGTCCTTCAGCTCCATGCCGATCTCGGCGGAGATGACGGTGCCGCCGGTCAGGGTGGCGATATCCTGGAGCATCTCCTTGCGGCGGTCGCCGAAGCCGGGGGCCTTGACACAGACCACGTTCAGAGTGCCGCGCAGACGGTTGACGATCAGAGTGGACAGAGCGTCGCCCTCCACGTCCTCGGCGATGATGACCAGCTTCTTGCCGGTCTTGACCACCTGCTCCAGCACGGGCAGCAGCTCCTGGATGTTGGAGATCTTCTTATCAGTGATGAGGATGAGGGCGTCGTCCATGACGGCCTCCATCTTCTCGGTATCGGTGACCATGTAGGGGGTGATGTAGCCGCGGTCGAACATCATGCCCTCCACGACCTCGGAGTAGGTCTCGGCGGTCTTGGACTCCTCCACGGTGATGACGCCGTCGTTGGAGACCTTCTCCATGGCCTCGGCGATCAGCTTGCCGATGGTGTCGTCAGCGGAGGAGACAGCGCCGACACGGGCGATATCGTCGGTGCCCTTGACCTTCTGGCTGTTCTCCTTGATGGCGTTGACAGCGGCCTCGGTAGCCTTGGCGATGCCCTTCTTCATGACCATGGGGTTGGCGCCGGCGGCCAGGTTCTTCAGGCCCTCGCGGATGATGGCCTGAGCCAGCAGAGTGGCGGTGGTGGTGCCGTCACCGGCAACATCGTTGGTCTTGGTGGAGACCTCCTTCACCAGCTGAGCGCCCATGTTCTCAAAGGGGTCCTCCAGCTCGATCTCCTTGGCGATGGTGACGCCGTCGTTGGTGATCAGGGGAGCGCCGAACTTCTTGTCCAGAACGACGTTGCGGCCCTTGGGGCCCATGGTGATCTTCACGGTGTCGGCCAGCTGGTTGACGCCCTTCTCCAGAGCCTTGCGGGCTTCCTCGCCGTAGCAAATGATTTTAGCCATAAAGCATAACCTCCAAATAAATCAGTCACAGCACATCGGATGTACTGTATATCGCAAATTAGAAAACTCAAAAGTATTCTTTATCTATCATCAGCTGACAGATAAAATGAATCCTTACTCCTCGACGATAGCGAGAATGTCGTTCTGACGGACGATGGTCAGCTCCTCGCCGTCGATCTTGACCTGAGTGCCGGAGTACTTGCTGGTGATGACCTTGTCGCCCACCTTCACGGTCATGACGACCTCCTTGCCGTCCACCATGCCGCCGGGACCGACAGCCAGGACCTCAGCCACCTCGGGCTTCTCCTTGGCAGCGCCGGCCAGGATGATGCCGCCCTTGGTGGTCTCCTCGGCCTCCACCATCTTGATGATGACGCGGTCAGACAAAGGGTTGAGTTTCATAATGGGTTCCTCCTTGAGATATATATATTTTTTGAATTAACAGTTTCAGGTGTTTTAGCACTCACTTTCTCTGAGTGCCAAGCACAATTATGATAATACCCGCTTCAAGCAAAAAAATCAACCCCCAAATCATAAAATTCAGGGGTTGATTTCAGACAATTTACCGCATGTTCACAATTATACCCCGGGAGTGCCAGCTTTTGCGGCAATCTCAGACTGATAGCCCGCGCCCTTGGGGAAGAAGAAGTTGATCTTTTTGTCCGACAGCTTCACGGTGAAGGACCTGGACCGCATGACCTCGCCGTCCACCACGGTGGTGATCTCCTTTTCAGAGGAGTAGGTGACCTCCCGGCCGTGGTAGTCCTGGATGAGCTGGGGATACTTTTTATAGTTGCCCCGGGCGTACTCCCCCACCAGACGGACGAAGGTAAAGACGCTGACCTTGGGGACCAGCAGCATATCCAGCACCCCGTCGTCGGGCATGGCCTCGGGGACGGGCTGGAAGCCGCCGCCGTAGTGGCGGCCGTTGCAGACGCAGAGGATGGCGGTCTCGCCCTTGAAGTCGATATCACCCATCTTCACGTGCATGGGCCGGGTCAGGCCCTTGAACAGGTTCTCGATGAGGGACACGCAGTAGGCCCCCATGCCGTGGACCATGAACCAGTGCTTATAGCGGTGGACCCCGGCGGCGATGCGGGCGTCCACCCCCGCGCACACCACATCCAGACCCAGCTTGCCGTTGCAGTCGATGAGGTCGAAGGCCCGCACCTCTCCGTCGTGGAGGGCCTCCAGATCGTAGAAGATATCCCGGTAGTTGGGGCCGAATACCTTCAGAAAGTCGTTTCCGGTGCCCTTGGGGACACAGCTGATGGCCACATGGTCATAGCCCGCCGCCCCGTTGACCACCTCGTTCAGGGTGCCGTCGCCGCCGCAGGCGTAGATGCGGAGGGGCTCTCCCTGCTCCGCCGCCTCCCGGGCCAGCACTTCGGCGTGGCCCTCGCCCTCGGTGTACACGATCTCATGCTCAAAATCCACCTTGCGGAGCAGCTCCTCCAGCTCTCCGGTGGAGCTCTTCTTGCCCGCCGCGGGGTTGATGATAAACAGATGTCTCACAGTTTGCCTCTCATTCTCTCTTTTGGGGGAAATCGGGGGTTCGCTTCTCAATCACACACGTTTTTTATTTTAAAGGTACATGAACAGGTCGCACTTCAGCATACCATTGTACAGCTTGCGCTTCTTGGTGGCCTGCTTGCCGAAGGTGCGCTCAAACTCGGTGTGGGAGGACAGCAGGAAGAGCTTCCAGCTGTCGGGGAACTTGGCCCAGGCCTTGCCGAAGGCGCGGTACAGGTCCTCGGCCTCCCGGCGCTCCATGATGCGCTCGCCGTAGGGCGGGTTGGTGACGATGCGGCCGTGCAGACCGCCCCAGTGGAACCGGGTGGCGTCTGCCTGCTCGAAGCAGATCAGGTCGTCCACCTCGGCCAGCTCGGCGTTGTGCTTGGCCAGCTCCACGGCGGCGGGGTCCAGGTCGCCGCCCCAGATCTCGTAGTCGCCGTCGTACTCCTTGTCCATGGCCTCGTCGGCGGCGGCCATCCACAGCTTCTTGTCCACGCAGTCCCAGCGCTGGGCGGAGAAGTTCCGGTTCAGACCGGGGGCCCGGTTCTTGGCGATGAGAGCGGCCTCGATGGGGATGGTGCCGGAGCCGCAGAAGGGGTCGCACAGGGGGTCCCGGCCCTTGTAGCGGGACAGCATGACCATGGCGGCAGCCAGGGTCTCACGGAGAGGGGCGTCCACGCCCTGAGCCCGGTAGCCGCGCTTGTGGAGGCCCGCGCCGCTGGTGTCGATCATCAGGGTGGCCACGTCCTTCATGATGGCGAACTGGATCTGGTACAGGGCCCCGGTCTCGGACAGGGTGTTCAGACCGTACTTGTCGCCCAGGCGGGCGGCCACAGCCTTCTTCACGATGGACTGGCAGGCGGGGATGGAGTGCAGATTGGAGTTCAGGGAGTGGCCCTTCACGGGGAACTGGCCGTTGCGGGGAATGAACTGCTCCCAGGGCAGGGCTTTCGTTCCCTCAAACAGGGCGTCGAAGTTGTCGGCGGGGAAGCTGCCCAGCACCAGCAGGACGCGCTCGCCGGTGCGCAGAGACAGGTTCATCCGGGGCAGGTCGGCCATGGAGCCGGTGCAGAGCACCCGGCCGTTCTCTGCCTGCACCTTGGGCAGGTCCAGGCGGCGGAGCTCATCGGCGCACAGGCCCTCCAGACCAAACAGCGTCGGTACGGCAAAGGTCAAATTTTCCACAATAAGGCACCTCTTTCAGTGATTTTTTCGTTAGTTACAGTATACAGGATTTTCCGGCCCGTTTCAAATTTTTTATGGGGCCGCATATGCAGAAAAATCCCCCGGTTCGGCCCTTCCGCAAAAGGCGGACAGTCGGACCAGGGGATGAAATTCAAGGGGTCAAAGCTCCATGGGCGGGTAGAAGTTCACGCTGTCGGCCTCGCCCAGGCCCACCTGCATGGCCCGGCGGCCATACTCGGCGGGATCGCCGGTGGTGTAGATATCCAGCCGGCCGGGGCGCTCCTGCCGGTTCAGCAGACCGTCTTGCTCCAGGCTGGACTTCAGCTCCAGCGCCATCTGGTGGGCGGGATCGATGAGGGGCAGGTCGGGGTAGATCTTATGGATGCTGTCCTCCACCAGAGGGTAGTGGGTGCAGCCCAGGACACAGCACTGGATCTTGTCCCGGTAGACCATACCGTCCAGCTCCTTTTGGAGGTTCTCCTCCACCTCGGCCATACCGGCGGGGTTGCCCAGGTTGTGCTCCACCAGCCGGGCCAGATCGGGGCAGCCGCAGCTCAGCACCACCAGCTTCCGGGGGCTCTGGGCGTGGATGCGGTCGGGGTAGCACCGGGAGTTGTGGGTGAACACGGTGGAGATGACGCCCACCTTATCCACATCCAGATTGGCGGCGGCGTCTGCACCGGCCTGGACGGCGTTGAACACAGGGCAGGACACCACGTCCTCGCACCGGTCCACCACGCAGGAGATGGTGTTGCAGGCCACCAGAAGGGCCTTCACGCGGCGCTCCTCCATAAACTGAAACATGTAGCGGGCCATGGAGACGATCTTCTCTTCCGGGTGGTTACCGTAGGGAATGTGGGCTCCGTCGCCGAAGTAAAGCAGATTCTCATGGGGCAGCATACGGCGCACCTGACGGGCCACGCTGAACCCTCCAATGCCTGAATCCAGAACGCCGATGGGACTATTTTCAAACAAGGGTAACACCTCCATAGCTGGCTGACCGTTTCATGCGATCATTCCTCGCTCATCTTAACACAGAACCGCTTCTGCGGTAAAGATGAACTCAGCCGAAATATGGGACTTTCATCGGGGTTCAACTCCCGTTTTCCACAAAAATTCCGAAATACTGGATATTTTCTGGAAAAACGGGCCCTATTTTATGGTATGCGCCGCTCTGTGGGTCCATGCCCGCGGCTTACAGCCCCAGCAGGACCTTCACCTTCAGAGTGGTGGTGACGGTCTTGGCGTCGGTGATGGTGCCCTCCATGCACTGCTTCACCAGCTGGTCGAAGGGCATCTTCACCACGTTGAGGAACTCGTCCTTGTCCAGGTGCTGCTGCTTCTGGGTCAGGTTCCGGGCCAGGAACATATGGAGGGCCTCGTCACAGAAGCCGGGAGAGGCCAGAGTGTAGCCCAGATAGGTGATCTCGCCCGCCTCCAGGCCGGTCTCCTCGCTGAGCTCCCGGGCGGCGGCCAGATTGGGGTCCTCGTCCCCGTCCAGCTTGCCTGCGGGGATCTCCAGCAGGACCTTGCCCATGGGGTAGCGGTACTGGCGGACCAGCGTCACCGTCTTGTCCTCGTCCAGAGCCAGAATGCCCACGCCGCCGGGATGATAGACCACCTCGCGGCCTGCGATGGTGCCGTCGGGCAGACGGGCCTGGTCCAGAGTCACCTTGATGATCTTGCCTTCAAAAAGGGTCTCGCTGCTGACCTGTTCTTCCCGCAGGTCCATATCCTCGCACTGTGCCATAGTTTTTCCTCCTTATACGCAATCAGCAGAGTGATTTACCTCCATATTATAGCACAGCAATTTCACATGGTAAAGCACACTTGTCCCCGGTCTCTGTCCACATTTGTTTGGGAAATGTGGATAAAAAAAGCCGTCCGCTCAGGGAGCGGACGGCTTTTATAAGTTCAGAGAATTACTGCTCTGCCATAGCCTTGGCGGCCTCGATGGCCTTGGCCTGGGCTGCGGGAGGACAATCCTCGTAGCGGACAAAGTGGAAGGTGTAGGTACCGCGGGACTGAGTCATGGCGCGCAGGTCGATGGCGTAGCCGGTCATCTCAGCCATGGGGACCTCAGCCTCGATCACCTGCTCACCGTCGTCGGTGGGGTTCATGCCCATGACGCGGCCGCGGCGCTTGTTCAGGTCGCCCAGAACATCGCCCATGTAGCTGTCGGGCACGGTGACCTTGACCTCGCCCACGGGCTCCATCAGCACGGGGTTGGCCTCGGGCATGGCGGCCTTATAGGCGATCTGAGCGGCGGTCTTGAAGGCGATCTCGGAGGAGTCCACGGGGTGGTAGGAGCCATCATACAGGACGGCCTTCAGGTTGACCACGGGGTAGCCGGCCAGAGGACCGTGGATGCAGGCCTCGCGCAGGCCCTTCTCGACGGCGGGGAAGTAGTTCTTGGGGACGGAGCCGCCGAAGACTTCCTCAGCAAAGACCATCTCTTCCTGGTCCAGACAGGGCTCGAAGCGGATCCACACGTCGCCGAACTGGCCGGAACCGCCGGTCTGCTTCTTATGACGGCCCTGCTTGGAGACGGTCTTGCGGATCTTCTCGCGGTAGGGCACCCGGATCTCCTTCAGCTCGGACTCCACGTTGAAGCGGGTCTTCAGCTTGGACAGCAGGACGTCCAGCTGGATATCGCCGGAGCCGGTCAGCACCATCTGGTGGGTCTCGGCGTTGTTGACGATGGTGAAGGAGGGGTCCTCCTCGTTCAGACGGAACAGGCCCTGAGCGATCTTGTCCTCCTGACCGCGGGTCTTGGGGACGATAGCCATGGCGTAGTTGGGCTCGGCGAAGGGGATGTTCTTCAGCGCGACGACCTTACGGGGGTCACACAGGGTGTCGCCGGTCTTGGTCTTCTCCATCTTGCCGATGGCGCCGATATCGCCGCAGGTCAGCTCCTTGACCTCCTCGGCCTTCTTGCCCTTCATGACGTACAGACGGCCCATCTTCTCGGTCTCGCCGGTGCGGGCGTTGACCAGAGACAGATCGGAGTGAATGACGCCGGACAGGACCTTGATGTAGGAGTACTTGCCGTACTGGTCGGACACGGTCTTGAACACGTAAGCGGTGGGCACGCCGCCGGGAGAGACCACGAATTCCTCGGTCTCGCCGTCCTGACGGGTGGCCTTATGGTAGTTGCCCTCCATGGGGTTGGGCAGCAGGTCGATGATGTAATCCATCAGCATCAGGGAGCCCATGGTGTTGATGGCGGAGCCGCACAGCACGGGGAACAGAGACAGCTCCTCCACGCCCTGATGCAGGCCCTTGATCATTTCGGGATAGGTGAAGTCCTCGCCGGAGAAGAACTTGTCCATGTTCTCCTCGCTGGTCTCAGCCACGGACTCCTTCAGGGACTCGTAGAACTCAGCAATGACGCTCTCCTTGCCCTCGGGGATCTCGATCTCAACACGCTTGCCGTCCTGCATCTCGTAGGCGCGCTTGTTCAGCACGTCGATGATGCCGGTGACCCGCTTGTCCTCGTCCCAGATGGGAACGACGACGGGAGCGATCTTGTTTCCGTACTTCTCACGCAGTGCGTTGAAGGTCTCGTTGTAGTCGGAGTTCTCCTCGTCGGTCTTGGAGATGTAGATGAAGCGGGGCATGTTGCGCTCTTCACAGTACTTCCAGGCCTTCTCCAGACCCACGGACAGACCGTCCTTGGCGGAACAGACGATAATGGCGGCGTCGGCGGCACGCAGGGCCTCCATCACCTCGCCGGAGAAATCAAAGCCGCCCGGAGTGTCCAGGACGTTGATCTTACAGCCCTTGTACTCCAGGGGAGCAGCGGCCAGGGAGATGGAAATCTGACGCTTGGTCTCCTCGGGGTCGTAGTCGCAGACAGTATTTCCGTCGGCGCACTTGCCCATACGATCGATAGCACCAGTCTTGTACAGCAGGCTCTCGGCCAGTGCGGTCTTACCATTGCCGCTATGTCCCAGCAAACACACGTTGCGGATATTTTGTACAGAATAACTCATGATATTTTTCCACTCCTTATAGTTAGGATCAAGACAAGCCCGCCGCTCTTACTCGGCGGCTCTTTCTCACTTGCTGTTGTTGATTATACATTAAATTTTTCATTATGACAACTGTTTTTTGTTACCTATCACACCAATGTTCCAGTCGAGCGTCAGAATACCCCGGTTATTTTCGTTAAAAATAACTAAAACCACAGGTTCCTGCCTGTGGCAGGGTACTTTTTCTCCCACTTTTATTTTTTCCTCATTTTGCACAAAGTGCCCGTTTCTCATGGACTGACTTTGTATTTTTTCCATAAATATGCCATCCGGCGGAATTTATGCCGGGCGGAGAGGTCAATCCCGGTCAATTTTTGTTTTCAGGGTTTTAAAAGGAGTTCTTATGACAACT
>SAMEA104404100__coassemble_2517_pt1 | contig 13687 bp, 13 predicted proteins | sample SAMEA104404100__metabat2_low_PE_092 | metagenome-assembled genome bin SAMEA104404100 (sample SAMEA104404100) | Balaenoptera acutorostrata | reverse complement strand
CGTACAGCACGTCATCGTGGGTGGCGTCCACCAGAATGGCGTTGCGGCATTGCAGACCGGGGTCCTCCAGAGCGGAGGCGGGGGTGGCCAGCAGAGTGAACATCATGCTGAACAGCAGAAAAATGGAAATCAAGGACTTTTTTTTCATGGGAAAATCTCCGTAACTATGATATACTGATAGCGTCCCGGCCTGTGTGACAGAATGGGACCTGTAATACGTAATTATAACAAAATGCGGGCGCTGCCGCAAGGGTCAGGAGGGTGGAAAATGGCGGGAATCTCCAAGTTTGAGCGGATCATTTTGTGCCTGACTGCTCTGTTCTGCCTTGGCATGGTGCTGGAGCTGCGATTGGAGGCCGCCAGGCCGCCCAAGGTGGAGGTCATGGCCTTCCGGGCGCTCCCGCCGGAGGAGGAGGCCCAGGCGGACCACGCTCTGCTGGACGGGGAGCGCATCCCCGTGAACACGGCGGACGTGTACGACCTGCAAAGACTGCCCGGCGTGGGCAAAAAGCGGGCGGAGGACATCATCGCCTACCGGGAGGCCCACGGCGGCTTTACCTGTATGGAGGAGTTTCTGCTGATCCCCGGCATCGGAGAAAAGACGCTGGAGGAGATCAGACTGTATGCCGAGATCGGCTGAGAGGTTGAGAAGCGATGGCAAAGATTTTAGTGGTAGATGACGAGCGGGTGCTGGTAAAGGGCATCAAGTTCAATCTGGAGCACGAGGGCTATGAGGTGGACACGGGCAGCGACGGCGAGGAGGCCGTGGAGATGGTCCGGGAGAACCAGTACGATCTGGTGATCCTGGACCTGATGATGCCCAGGACCGACGGCCTTCAGGCCTGTATGCGTATCCGGGAATTTTCCGACGTGCCGGTCATCATGCTCACCGCCCGCAGCGAGGACGCAGACAAGATCATCGGCTTTGAGAGCGGGGCGGACGACTACATCACCAAGCCCTTCAATATCCTGGAGCTGAAAGCCAGAGTGCGGGCCCTGCTCCGCCGCTCCGGCATGACCCGGCAGAAGGCGGGCGCCGATACCCAGCTGAAGGTGGGTCACATCTGTCTGGACCCGGACCGCCGGGCGGCCTGGCGGGACGGGGAGCCCGTGGAGCTCACCGCCAAGGAGTTCGATTTGATGGAGCTGCTCATGCGGAACCCCGGCCGGGTGTACAGCCGGGAAAATCTGCTGAATGTGGTCTGGGGCTATGAGTATATGGGCGACTACCGCACCGTAGACGTCCACGTCCGCCGCCTGCGGGAGAAGCTGGAGCTGAACCCCGCCCGGCCGGAGTACATCCGCACCAAGTGGGGCGTGGGCTACTATCTGGGCCAGCGGGGATGATGGGAGGAAGAGCATGAGGAAAAAGCGGAAGCGGAGCTTCTCCACCCTACAGGCCAAGTACGCCCTGAGCTACCTGGTCATTTTTGCCCTGGTGCTGCTCCTGCTGAATACCTATCCCGTCATCGCCTCCCAAAAGCTGCTGGTGTCCTCCAAGCGGGAGTCCCTGAAGAATCAGGCGGCGGTCATGTCCTCCGCCCTGATGGAGCTGGAGGTGCTGACCTCCGACGAGGTGGTCCGGGTCATGCACATGCTGGACAGCGCCGGACTGAGCCATATTTTAGTCACCGACCCGGCGGGCGTCATCCTCTATGACAGCCAGACCGACGGCTGGACCGCCAGCGAGCCTGAGGACGAGACCGGATCCCCCGGCTACCGCTGTGCCCTCTACCACGAGGTAGTGGCGGCGCTGGAGGGCAACGACGTGTTTTTCTCCAAGTACGAGAATAAGGCGTTTACTTCGACCACCGCCTGTCCCATCGTGTACCGGGGCATGATCATCGGCTCCATCTATATATTGGAGGTGGACCAGAGCCAGGGAACCCTGCTCAACAGCTTGCAGCAGAACCTGAGGACCATCTCTCTGGCCATTGCCGTCATCATTCTGGTGGTGTCGGCCCTGTTTTCCAAAATGCTGGCCTCCCGCATTGCGGCCCTGCTCCGGGCTATCCGCATCGTGGGAGAGGGGGAGTACGGCCACCGGCTCCAGACCTCCGGCCGGGACGAGCTGGACGAGCTGGCCGACGAGTTCAACGCCCTGACCGACCGGCTCCAGACAACAGAGGAGGTCCGCCGCCGCTTTGTCTCCGACGCCTCCCACGAGCTGAAAACGCCTCTGGCCTCCATCCGCCTGCTGGCGGACTCCATCCTGCAAAACGAGCAGATGGACCAGGAGACGGTGCAGGAGTTCGTCTCCGATATCGGCTCCGAGGCCGACCGGCTGGCCCGCATCACCGAGCATCTGCTGGCTCTGACCCGGCTGGACAGCCTGCCCACCGGGGAGACCGAGCCCGTGGACGTGTCCGCTGTCACCAGACGGGCCGCCACCCTGCTGACCCCCGTGGCCGACGCGGCGGGCGTCACTCTGGAGACGGAGCTGAAGCCGGACTGCTGGGTCCGCTGTGTGGGGGATGAGTTCTATCAGGTGTGCTTCAATCTCATTGAAAACGCCGTGAAGTACAATTTCCCCGGGGGAAAGGTCCACGTGTCCGTCCGGCCCGAGGGGGATCAGGTCCTGCTGGAGGTCTCCGACACCGGCGTGGGCATCCCCGAGGAGGACATCCCGAAGATCTTTAACCGCTTCTACCGGGTGGACAAGGCCCGGTCCAGAGCGGCGGGCGGCACCGGACTGGGGCTGTCCATTGTCCGGGACACGGTGCGCCGGTACGGCGGCTGGGTCTCGGCCAAAAACCGCAGCTCCGGCGGCAGCGTGTTCACGGCGGGCTTCCCCAGACTGAGCCCGGAGGAGCGGGAGGAGGAGCAGAGATGAAAAAGCGCTGGTTCTTTCTGATCCTGGTGCTGCTGCTGGCGGGCATCGGCATCATTGCCGAGAGCGTCCCCCAGCCGGAGCCCGAGGGTCTGCGGCTCTATTTTCCCTATCAGCTCCAATGCGAGGAGCGGCGGGAGTCCGCCATCGGCTCCGAGGCCTATCAGGGTCCGGTGGGAGAGGACCCCGCCAAGTTCCCCGGCCCCCGAATTTTGCTGGAAAATCTGCTGGCAGGCCCCAGAAACGAGGGCTTCGAGAACCCCTTCCCCAAGGGGGTCACCATTGAAAACTGGCGCTGGGACCCGGAGCAGCCGGGAAACCTGCAAATTCGGCTCAGCGAGCAGTACAGCGGCCTCACCGATATCAGGCTGACTCTGGCGGACTACTGCATCGTGCTGACCATGTGCCAGCTGGACCGGGTGGAGACGGTGGAGATCTCCTCCACCGGCCACTCCGCCAACTACAGACCCCGGCAGATCTTCTCCGCCGATGAGGTACTTCTGACGGATTCTCTGGCGGCGGGTCCACTTTAACTTGACAAACTGCCCATAGAACGGTAATCTTAGAACAGCGCTTCCGGCCCTCAAGGGGCGAAAGTGAGCCTAGAAGAAATGAGGGAACACGTTATGAGCGATTACACGCAGAATACAAAGTGCGTTCAGGGCGGCTACACGCCCGGCAACGGAGAGCCCCGGCAGATCCCCATTATCCAGTCCACTACCTTTAAATACTCCAGCAGCGAGGATATGGGTAAGCTGTTCGATCTGGAGGCAAGCGGCTATTTCTACTCCCGCTTACAGAACCCCACCTGCGACCAGGTGGCCGCCAAGATCTGCGAGCTGGAGGGCGGCTCCGCCGCCATGCTGACCTCCTCCGGTCAGGCCGCCAACTTCTACGCGCTGTTCAATATCGCCAGCTGCGGGGACCATGTGGTGTCCTCCTCCAGCATCTACGGCGGAACCTATAACCTGCTGTCCGTGACCATGGCCAAGATGGGCGTGGAGGTCACCTTTGTGGACCCCGACTGCACCCGCGAGGAGCTGGACGCGGCCTTCCGCCCCAACACTAAGTGCGTCTTTGGTGAGACCATCGCCAACCCCGCCCTCACCGTGCTGGATATCGAGAAGTACGCCCAGGCCGCCCACGACCACGGCGTGCCCCTGATCGTGGACAACACCTTCGCCACCCCCGTGAACTGCCGACCCTTTGAGTGGGGCTGTGACATTGTCACCCACTCCACCACCAAGTACATGGACGGCCACGGCGCGGCCCTGGGCGGCTGCATCGTGGACTCCGGCAACTTCGACTGGATGGCCCACGCCGACAAGTTCCCCGGCCTCTGCACCCCCGATGACAGCTACCACGGCGTCACCTACGCCCAGCGCTTCGGCAAGGAGGGCGCATTCATCACCAAGTGCACCGCCCAGCTCATGCGGGATCTGGGCTCCACCCAGTCTCCCCAGAACGCCTTCTATCTGAACCTGGGTCTGGAGAGCCTCCACGTCCGTATGCCCCGCCACTGTGAGAACGCACAGGCTGTGGCCGAGTTCCTGGAGAACCACCCCCAGGTGGAGCGGGTCAACTACTGCGGCCTGCCCGGCAACAAGTATTACGCCTCCGCACAGAAGTACCTGCCCAACGGCTCCTGCGGCGTGGTGTCCTTCGAGCTGAAGGGCGGCCGTGATGCCGCCGAGGAGTTCATGAAGCACCTGGGTCTGGTGGCCATCGAGACCCACGTGGCCGACGCCCGCACCTGCTGTCTGTGCCCCGCCGCCCACACCCACCGCCAGATGAACGCCGAACAGCTGGCCGCCGCAGGCATCCCCTCCGGTCTGGTCCGTCTGTCCTGCGGCCTGGAGGATAAAAACGACCTGATCGCCGATCTGGAGCAGGCTCTGGCCCAGCTCTGAGGCGAACAAGAAAACTGAAAGGAACGATACCAATGAAAAACGCTGGTACCATTTTGATGTATAACTGCTCCGGCCCCGAGTTCTCCAAGCTGAGACAGATCTTCGCCATGCTGCACATGCGTATGCGCGTGGTCACTCCCGACCGGTACCACCTGAACCTGATGGAGCTCTATCAGGGCAAGGGCGAGGCCGTGGCCGAGGACCAGGCTCCCGCCGCCTTCGAGGAGCGTATGCTGGTGTTCTGCCAGCTGAACCAGACCCTGCTGCACCAGGTGCTGAACGTCATCCGTCTGGCTGAGCTGCCCGAGATCGAGCTGAAGGCCATGCTGACCGGTACCAACAAGGACTGGAGCAGCATCCAGCTCCACGAGGAGCTGCTGGCCGAGCGGGCCGCCATCGCCGCCGCCGCTCAGGCCGAGAAGGAGAAGAAGGAGGCCGCCGCCGCCGCTGAGCAGGCTGAGACCTCCGCCGAGGCCCCTGAGACCAAAGCCGAGGACTGATTTTTTCTGATTTTTCAAAAATCGAGTTGACAAATGACACAACTTCAAGTATACTAATCTAGCGGTTCAACGATAACCGTTATGCGGCTGTGCTGGAATTGGTAGACTGGCAAGCTTGAGGTGCTTGTGTCCTTATGGGCGTACGGGTTCGACTCCCGTCAGCCGCACCAAAGAAAAAACCACACCCTTTCGGGTGTGGTTTTTTTCATATCCGGTTCGTTTTACCATGTATGACAGAGGGAGGAATACAAATGGTACGAGATATCATGAAGGACGAAGCGTTTCTGTCCCAGAAGGCCGAGCCCGCCGCCGAGGCCGACCTGTCCGTGGCAGAGGACCTGTTCGACACCCTGACCGCCCACAAGACGGGCTGTGTGGGCATGGCCGCCAACATGATCGGCGTGAACAAGCGCATCATCATCTTCGACGACGAGGGCGAGTATAAGATCATGTTCAACCCGGAGATCATCAAGAAGTCCGGCCCCTATCAGACCGAGGAGGGCTGTCTGTCCCTCACCGGCAAGCGGGAGACCAAGCGCTGGAAGTCCATCAAGGTCCGGTATCAGAACGAGAAGTTCCAGACCCGGTTCAAGACCTACACCGGCTGGACCGCCCAGATCATCCAGCATGAGGTGGACCACTGCGAGGGCATCATCATCTGAGGGGAGGAACAGGGACATGATCGTCTATTTTTCCGGCACGGGCAACAGCCGCTGGTGTGCCGAGTATCTGGCGGACCTGCTGGATGACGATATCCTGGACGCCTTCCAGTATATCCGCCACGGCATCGCCGCCGATTTCATCTCCGGGAAGCCCTGGGTCTTTGTCAGCCCCACCTACGCCTGGAGACTGCCCCGGATTTTCAGGGATTTCATCCGCTCCGGCTCCTTCATGGGCAGCGAGGAGGCCTACTTCGTCATGACCTGCGGCGACGGCATCGGCAACGCAGAGAAAACCAACCGGGCCCTCTGCGCCGAAAAGGGCCTCCGCCACAGAGGCACCGTGGAGGTGGTCATGCCGGAGAACTATATCGCCCTCTTCGACGTGCCCTCTGAGGAGAAGTGCGCACAGCTGGTGAAGAACGCCGGGGACCTGCTGGACCTGACCGCCGGGATGATCGCCGGAGGCGGAACGGCCACCGCCGGACGCATTACCCCCGTGGACCGGCTGAAATCCGGCCCGGTGAACCCGCTGTTCTACGCCGTCACCGTGAAGGACAAGAAGTTCCGGGTGGGGGAGAGCTGCATCTCCTGCGGGAAGTGCGAGGAGAACTGCCCCACCGGCAATATTGAGCTGAAGGCCGGGAAGCCCGTCTGGAACGGGAAGTGTACCCACTGTATGGCCTGCATCTGCGGCTGCCCCGTGTCCGCCATCGAGTATGGTAAGGCCAGCGTGGGAAAGGTGCGGTATCAGGGGCCGGTCTACGATGGAAGAGGTTAAATCAGAAGAGAGGTGTCCGCCGGAAGGCGGACACTTTTTGTTTTTGGGGTGTTTCGCCTCTGCGGAGGCGAGTTTCTTTTCCGGCGATGGAAAAGAAACCAAAAGATCGCCGGGGGATACAACGCAGCAAGTGACGCTGCGGCGTCTACTTGCTTGCGCCATCCCCCGGACCCTCGTCGTCGCGGACTGCGTATCCTAAGCCCTGACACGCCGTATCGTGTCAGGGCTTACTCGCTCCGTCGCTCCTCCTCTCCCAAACACAACCACTTCGTTGGGTTGCGTTTGGGGACCCTTTGGCGGCATTGCGGCTTTCGGGCGTTGCAAAATCCGGTTCATCGACGACTATGCCTGTAGTTGGTCTGAAATCTGCTTTGTTTTACGAGGGGATACTTGAACGCCCATCGGCTTCATTGCAAAGACTGATGCCGTCAGCATCCGAAGAACTGCGCCCTCCGGTGCCGCAAATGCGGACGATTTTAAGACTATCTTCTTCTCTGCACGATTGCAGCGATAGATAGCAGGCAAAACGGGCGGTGCCGGCGGGCCACGTATCGAAAAACGCAGCTATGATAGTCTTTGCATGGCCCCGGCGGCGTTTCGCCTACCTTGCCGACGCGGGCAAGGCAGGTCGCCCTCGCAAGGGCGAAAACCCTCCTCCAAACGTAAACTATTATTTACTTATAGTTGACAAGAGAACTTTGAAACGGTATACTATCTAAGAAATAAGGTTGACGAATGACCTTTCAAAGGAAGGTAAGAGAAATGGAAACGAAAAACAGAAGCAAGATCTATCCGCTGGCAATGATCGCAGTGATGGCAGCAGTCATGGCAGTTGTGTCCCCCTTCACCCTGCCCATCGGCCCGGTGCCCATCACCCTGGCCAATCTGGTGGTCTATCTGTCTGTGTACATTCTGGGCTGGAAGAGAAGCTGTGTGGCCACTCTGGTCTATATCCTGCTGGGTGCTGTGGGCATGCCCGTGTTCAGCAACTTTGCAGGCGGTCTGGGTAAGCTGGTGGGTCCCACCGGCGGCTACATCGTGGGCTATCTCCCGCTGGCCATCATCACCGGCCTGTTTATCGCCAAGTTCCCCAAAAACCGCTGGATGCAGCTACTGGGCATGATTCTGGCCGGCATCGTGCTGTACGTCTTCGGCACCGCCTGGTTCTGCGTCCTCACCGGGAAGGGCCTGGTGGCCGCCCTGGGTCTGTGCGTCATCCCCTTCCTCCCCGGCGACCTGGCCAAGGCCGTCATCGCCATGGTGGTGGGCCCCATGATCCGGGATCGTCTGGACAAGGCGGGTCTGGCTCCCATGGATTGAGCAATATCCATAAACTGTAAAAAACAAGCCGTTTCGCCTGTGGTAGGTGCGAAACGGCTTGTTTTTTGTTCCGATACAGGATATAATAGCCGAACTGCTATGGAAATCTGCGGGAAGAAAAAAGCTTTAAAAATTTTCTTTCCGGGCGCGATAAAGCCGCCCTCCGGTGCATTCCTACTATGACAGGAGATAAAAGCCATGATATTTGTACTGTTCAATCAAATAGCGGCGGCACAGGGCATCGACTCTGACCGGCGGGAGCTTGATCGACTCCTGGCCGGGATCGCGGATGGGGACCACTCCGCCCTGGCGGAGCTGTACCACCGGACCCGGGGTGCGGTCTACGGCCTGGCGCTGTCCTATCTGAAGGAGCCGGAGGACGCACAGGACGTGATGCAGGACACCTTCGTCCGCATCTGGGACAACGCGCCCCGGTATCAGAGCCAGGGCTCGCCCATGGCCTGGATCCTGACCATCGCCCGGAACCTGTCCCGGATGAAGCTCCGGGAGCGGAGCAAGTTCACCGAGCTGGACGAGGAGCAATGGCAGGCCATCCCGGCGGAGTCGCCCCGGGTGACGACCGAGGACCGGGAGCTGCTCCAGACCGCCCTGGCGGCTCTGGGGGAGGAGGAGCGGAGAGTGGTCCTGCTCCACGCCGTCACCGGCCTCCGCCACCGGGAGATCGCCGACCTGCTGGAGCTGCCTCTGTCCACCGTCCTGTCCAAGTATCATCGCGCCCTGAAGAAATTAAAAGTACAGCTGAAAGGAGAGAACGAACCATGACAGATCAGGAGCTGGAACGCCGACTGGCACAGGCCGTGGAGCACGCCGCCCCGGAGGATCTGGAGGGACTGTTCTCCCTCTGTCAGGAACGGAAAGGAACCGTGATTTCCATGACGAAGAAGAAAAATTCTCCCAAGCGCTGGCTGGCGCTGGCCGCCTGTGTGGCTCTGCTGCTGGTGGGCGGCGGAGGGGGCTATCTGTATCAGCAGGCCAACGCCGTGGCCTCCGTGGTGTCTCTGGACGTGAACCCCAGCGTGGAGCTGAAGGTCAACAGCAGCCAGAAGGTGCTGAGCTGTGTGGGTCTTAACGATGACGCAGACGAAATTTTAAAGGATATGGGCGGCGGCGCCGACCTGAAGGGCACCAAGCTGGATGTGGCGGTAAACGCCCTGGTGGGCGCCATGGTCCGCATCGGCTATCTGGACGATATCTCCTCCGCCATCCTCATCTCCGTGGAGGACGAGGACACGGCCCGGGCCGCTCAGCTGCGGCAGCAGCTCACCGCCACCGTGGACCAGGCTCTGGGCGAGCAGTCCGCCGTGGTCCTGACCCAGACCGTGGAGAGCGACGACGAGCTGGAGGCCCTGGCGGAGCAGAACAACATCTCCACCGGTAAGGCGGTGCTCATCGACCGCCTGCTGGGTATGAACAGCGACCTGACCTTCGAGGGTCTGGCCGCCCTCAGCGTGGAGGAGCTCCACGAGCTGGAGGAGATCGGCGCACCCGGCCTCCCCATCGGCAAGGACAAGGCCCTGGAGGCCGCCATGGACTACGCCGGGGTCACCGACCTGACCGGGCTGGATGTGGACGTGGACGTGGAGCTGGACGACCGCCCCGCCTGCTACGAGGTGGAGATCGGCGATACCGAGTACAAGGTGGACGCCTGGACCGGAAAGCTCCTCTCTGCGGAGCAGGACCGGGACGACGACCGGTATGACGCTGATGACGCTGACGATGATGACGCTGACGCTGATGACGATGACGACGAAAATATCCCCGCCGGGTCGGTCCGGGTGGACCGGGATCAGGCCCTGAATGCGGCCTTTACCCACGCCGGAGTCCACCACGATCGGGTGACCAACGTGGAGACCGAGCTGGACCACGGCTGCTGGGAGCTGGAATTTGAGCACGACGGCTGCGAGTATGGGTATAAGATCAGCGCCGCCGACGGCTCCGTCCTCCATTGCGAGCGGGAGCGCTGCGACAACGGCTGTGATAATCAGAAACACCACAGCGGCCACGGCGGAAAGCACTGCAAATAAGAGATCAGGCGTCCGCCCCGGACCGGGAGACCGGCCCGGGGCGGATTTTTCTACACCCATTTCCGGCGGGCGGTCTTGACAAACGGAGGAAACTCAAGTAAAATACGGAATTACATTGACAAAGGCTTTGATGGGAAGAAAGACAGGACTTCAAGCTTCAGAGAGTCGGCGGGTGGTGCGAGCCGACGCGGCGGCCCTGTGCATAACTGGTCCCGGAGCCTCCGGTCCGAACCGACAGGGTAGGACAGGACGGTTGGCGTCGTTATTCGCCGGGTTCCGCCTCCGGCGGGCCGCTGAGGGCTGTACGGGTGACCGGCAGCTGAATCAGGGTGGTATCGCGTTTCAACGCCCCTGGCCGACATCCGGCTGGGGGCGTTTTTTGCGCGCTCAGACCGAGAGCAATGGAGGAGAAGTACAACATGAAATACGATTTTACCAGAATCGAACAGAAATGGCAGACCAGATGGAAGGAGGAGGGTACCTTCACCGCTAAGACCGGTGACACCACCAAGCCCAAGTTCTTCGGCCTGGTCGAGTTCCCCTATCCCTCCGGCAACGGCCTGCACGTGGGCCACGCCCGTCCCTACACCGCCATGGACGTCATTGCCCGCAAGAAGCGCATGGACGGCTACAACGTCCTGTTCCCCATGGGCTACGACGCCTTCGGTCTGCCCACTGAGAACTTTGCCATCAAGAACCACATCCACCCCTCCAAGGTGACCCGCGACAACGTGGCCAACTTCACCCATCAGCTGGAGATGCTGGGCTACTCCTTTGACTGGGACCGCACCGTGAACACCACCGACCCCAGCTACTACAAGTGGACCCAGTGGATCTTCCTCCAGCTGTTCAAGAAGGGCCTGGCCTACAAGACCACCATGCCCGTGAACTGGTGTACCTCCTGTAAGTGCGTCCTGGCCAACGAGGAGGTCGTGGACGGCGTGTGCGAGCGCTGCGGCGCGCCCGTCATCCGCAAGGAGAAGAGCCAGTGGATGCTGAAGATCACCGCCTATGCCCAGCGCCTCATCGACGATCTGGACGGCCTGGACTTCATCGACCGGGTCAAGACCCAGCAGAAGAACTGGATCGGCCGCTCCACCGGCGCTGAGGTCACCTTCAAGGCCACCACCGGCGAGGATATCGTGGTCTTTACCACCCGTCCCGACACCCTGTTCGGCGCAACCTACATGGTCCTGTCTCCCGAGCACGAGCTGGTCAAGAACTGGATGGAGTCCGGCAAGCTGAACAACACCGACGAGATCACCGCCTATCAGAAGGTGGCCGCCTCCAAGTCCGACCTGGAGCGCACCGAGCTGAACAAGGAAAAGACCGGCGTCTGCCTGGACGGCGTCCGGGGCGTGAACCCCGTCAACGGCAAGGAGATCCCCATCTTCATCTCCGACTACGTCCTGTCCACCTACGGCACCGGTGCCATCATGGCCGTTCCTGCCCACGATGACCGTGACTGGGAGTTCGCCAAGAAGTTCGGCTGCGAGATCATCGAGGTGGTCGCCGGCGGCGAGAACGTCCAGGAGGCCGCCTTCACCGCCAAGGACGACAGCGGCATCATGGTCAACTCCGACTTCCTGAACGGCCTGACCGTTAAGGAGGCCATTCCCGTCATCACCAAGTGGCTGGAGGAGAAGGGTATCGGCAAGGCCAAGGTCAACTTCAAGCTGCGCGACTGGGTCTTCTCCCGCCAGCGCTACTGGGGCGAGCCCATCCCCATGGTCTACTGCGAGAAGTGCGGCTGGCAGCCTCTGCCCGAGGATCAGCTGCCTCTGCTGCTGCCCGAGGTGGACAGCTACGAGGTCACCGACACCGGCGAGTCCCCTCTGTCCAAGATGACCGACTGGGTCAACACCACCTGTCCCTGCTGCGGCGGTCCCGCCAAGCGCGAGACCGACACCATGCCCCAGTGGGCCGGTTCCAGCTGGTACTTCCTGCGCTATATGGACCCCCACAACGACAAGGCTCTGGCTTCCAAGGAGGCTCTGGAGTACTGGTCCCCTGTTGACTGGTACAACGGCGGCATGGAGCACACCACCCTGCATCTGCTGTACAGCCGTTTCTGGCACAAGTTCCTGTACGATATCGGCGTGGTCCCCACCAAGGAGCCCTACAAGAAGCGCACCTCCCACGGCATGATCCTGGGCGAGGGCGGCGAGAAGATGTCCAAGAGCCGCGGCAACGTGGTCAACCCCAACGACATCGTGGACGCCTACGGCGCTGACACCATGCGTACCTATATCATGTTCATCGGCGACTTCGAGAAGGCCGCCGCTTGGTCCGACAACGGCGTGAAGGGCTGTAAGCGCTTCCTGGACCGTGTGTGGAACCTGGCCACCGACCGGGAGCACGAGGGCGACGCGTACTCCAAGGCCAACGAGGCCGCCATCCACAAGGCCATCAAGAAGGTCTCCGACGATATCGAGGCCATGAAGTTCAACACCGCCATTGCCGCTCTGATGGCTCTGGTCAACGACTTCTACGTCAACGGCGCCAGCCGCGGCGACATGAAGGCCCTGCTGCTGATGCTGTCCCCCTTCGCTCCCCATATGTGCGAGGAGCTGTGGGAGATGGGCAGCTACGGCGGCGAGGTCTGCCAGCAGCCCTGGCCCGAGTACGACGAGAGCAAGACCGTGGCCGCAACCGTGAAGATGGCCGTCCAGGTCAGCGGCAAGGTCAAGGCCAACATCGAGGTCCCCTCCGAGAGCACCGACGAGGAGATCGTGGCCGCCGCTCTGGCCGACCCCAAGGTGGCCAAGCTGGCCGAGGACAAGGTCCTGGTCAAGTCCATCGTGGTCCGCGGCAAGCTGGTCAGCCTGATCCTGAAGCCCAAGGCTTAAGAAATCTGCCTAAAAAAGAGTTTTCGATATTCACAGATAATTCATAAAATAACCTCTTGACAGAATTCTTAAAAACAAATATAATACTACTGTTAAAGCCATAAATAAATGGCCCTTACGTAGTCAGGGGACGCCCTGCTGCGCCGGAGGGAGGGAAATATAAATGTCGGAAATCCGTGTTAGAGAGAACGAGTCTCTCGAGAGTGCACTGAAGCGCTTTAAGCGCAGCTGCGCCAAGTCTGGCGTGCTGGCTGAGGTCCGTAAGCGTGAGCACTATGAGAGCCCCAGCGTCAAGCGCCGCAAGAAGTCTGAGGCCGCCCGCAAGAACCGCAAGAAGTTCTACTAAGATCTGAATGCACTGAACCACCGCAGTCCCAATCGACTGCGGTGGTTTTTGTCTCCGGGCCTTCCCCGGCCTGAGGGCCGGGGAAGCGGAGGGATCTGCATTTACCCGGCGAATCCAACAGCCGCTCGATCCATATCGTACCTGCCGCAGTAGGCCGACGGGCCGAACAGACGGGCATTTTTCACCGTTTCAAAAACTTTGAAAAAAATGAAAAAAGTTGTTGACAAATGGATTCGCTTCTGGTAATATAAGTCTTGCGCTGAACGAAACGGCGCTGCCAAGTGCATATGGGGGTATAGCTCAGATGGGAGAGCGCTTGAATGGCATTCAAGAGGTCATCGGTTCGATCCCGATTATCTCCACCACTTACAATTGAATCCGTGTCCCGTTCAATATGGGGGTATAGCTCAGATGGGAGAGCGCTTGAATGGCATTCAAGAGGTCATC
>SAMEA104404100__coassemble_2450_pt1 | contig 14085 bp, 13 predicted proteins | sample SAMEA104404100__metabat2_low_PE_092 | metagenome-assembled genome bin SAMEA104404100 (sample SAMEA104404100) | Balaenoptera acutorostrata | reverse complement strand
GGCAAGGTCCGCAAACAGCTCCAGCAGCTGCCGGTCCTGCAGCGGACTGGCTCCCGCTGTTCAATCGTTGCCCGTGGGCATGAAGGGCCGGATGGACATGGCCACATTATAGATGGGCATGGTCTGGAGCCAGATACGGCCCGGTCCGGTGAGGACGGTGTTGAAGATCCCCTCGCCGCCGAACAGCATGTTCTTCACCCCGGGGACCTGCTGAATGTCGATCTGGACGGTGGGCTCAAAGCCCGCCACGTTGCCCGTATCCACCACGATCTGCTGGCCGGCCCGCAGGTCGTACTCCACCAGCTCACCGTCGATCTCCACAAAGGCGGTGCCCCGGCCGCTGAGCCGCTGCATAATGAAGCCCTCGCCGCCGAAGAAGCCCGCACCGATCTTCCGGTTGAAATGGACAGACAGGTCCACACCGGACTCCGCCGCCAGAAAGGCGCTCTTCTGTAAAATCATCTCCCGGCCCGGCGCGATATCCAGCGCCTTGATCTGACCGGGGAAGCTGGAGCCGAAGGCGATCATGCCGTTTCCCCGGGCGGTATAGATGTTCTGGAACATACTCTCGCCGGAGAAGGCCCGGGCGAACATCCGGCCCAGTCCGCCGCCCCGGGTCTCCATCTGCATATTGGGGCTCATCCAGACCATAGAACCCCGTTCCGTGATCATCTGCTCCCCGTTCTCTACCTGACAGACCACAACGGGAAAGTTCCCGCCCTTGATTTCATACTGCATAACAGCTCCTCCTTATTTGATAACGCTCCATGTATTGCTGTGCTTTTGCAGGACCTTGTCCCGCAGCTCCATCATATGCACATCCGCCACCGCCACCGTATCGGCGCAGACTTTCAGGTCCTCCACAATGTCCTCGCACTCGCAGGAGTCCTTTTTATAGCGGATATCGTGCTCCAGACTGGCCCAGAAGTCCATGGCCACCGTACGCAGCTGAATCTCCACCCGGACGTACTCCTTAGCGGTGGCGAAGAACACCGGCACCTCCACCACCATATGGTAGCTGCGGTAGCCGTTGGGCTTAGGGTGTTTGATGTAGTCGATGACCTCCACCACCACCAAATCGTCCTGGCTGCTGATCTTCTCCGCCAGCACATAGATATCGTCGATGAACTTACAGATGACCCGGATGCCCGCGATATCGTCCAGATTGCTGCCCATGGTGGCAAAGTCGATGGGACAGCCCTTCCGGGCCAGCTTATCCAGGATGCTCTCCGGGGACTTGATCCGGGACTGGATGGTGGAGATACAGTCCCGGTGCTTATGGATGCGGAAGTCATCCTTTAAAATCTCCAGCTTGGTGCAGACCTCCTTGATGGCGGCCTCGTACCGGCTCATCTGTTCGTTGAACTGGATAATAAAGGAGAGCATCTCCTCCTGATGGTCCACCAGATAGTGCTCCAGTTCTCTGGGCTGCTCGTTGAACTCCATGGTATTCCCTCCCTCTCTGAATGCGGTCAGCGGATCGTTTTACTTGGTGATCTCCTCCGTCCGGGCGGAGACCATGTCCATCAGGGCACCGGGGTCCAGCTCCATGAGCATACCCACATGCCCGGCGGACACCACGATGGTATCCCGGTTTTCTGCGCTCCGGTCCAGCATCCGCATGGCGTTGGTTTTGGTCTGTTTCATGTCACATCTCCCCTGCCTGTCTGTAAAACCTATCTTATTTGTATTATACTCTCTTTCCCGGTGTTTGCAATCGAATGAGTAAAGATTCATATTCTGCCATATTATTTTCCATATTCTTGGGGCATTCTGCACAAAAAGGAAACTGGCGCGGCCTGCGGCCGCTCCAGTTCGCGCTTGCTTTATTCCTGTCCGCGGCGGCGGCTGGCCAGGATCTTTTCGATCCACTTATTCAGCGCCCCAGGGAGCAGGTCAATGCCCAGGGCCATATACAGAGAGGCCCACGCCTCGATACGATATGCACCGTGCAGGTGGAAGAGATAGTTGAAGGCGTTTCGCAGTCTGGTGTTTTCCACCAGATAGACATGATGAGCTCGTCCAGCGCAGCAGAGGACCGGGCGCGGTGGTCTCCCTTCAGCGCGTCGTTGTCGCCGTTATAGGCGGGGATGGTGGACAGCATATTACGCAGCTTTTCCACCCGCTCCCGCCAGAAAAGACGAATGGCGTCCAGCTGGCTGAGCTCGGGATCGGCAGCCATGGCCGCTTCCGCAAAGGCTTCCAGGTCCTCCGTAACGGTGCCGATGGTCTGCACCTCATGATCGAGGAACTCACGCATCTCCAGCAGAGCGGTGTAGTTCTTCACCTCACGGTTCAGGTTGGCCACGTACTCCAGCAGCCGGCCGGAAGCCCCGCCTGCACCCTGCTCCCGGCTCTCCCGCTGGGCGTAGTCGATCATGATCCGGACCTGCTCGGCCATGACCTGGGCGTCGGGCTCCGCCTCCAGTTCTTTTTCGGTGGAGGCCAGTTCCTCGTCCAGATTGCGGATGGCGGCGCTGACCCGGTTGGCCAGAGCGGCTTCGGCCTGCTCCGCAGCCTGCTTTACCTTGAGGAAATAGCGCTCACCGCTCATCCCCTCCGGAGCGGTCAGCTGCTTCACCGCGTCCAGACCGCCGCTGTTCTGCCGGACCTCCTCCTCGCCGGGGTCCACCAGCCGGATGGCCTGGTTCAGTCGGTTCAGCTCCTCGTCCAGATAGCAGTCCACGTAGCTCTGGTTCTCAAACAGCTGCTCGCGGTACTCCCGGAGCGTCACCCGCTGTACCGTATCCTTCCAGTTGAAGGAATACATGCTGTTGGAGATGTACACATAACTGAACCCGCTGCTGATGAGCAGCAGGCCGGCATACACTGCCAGCATGAGCAGAGGGGCCTTACCGCTTTTGCGCTCCCCGTCCGCATTTCGTCTGCCCCAGGTCTTGCCCCGGGACATTGTGAACGCAACGACGATCAGGGTCAGCTGGACCACCAGCGAAAGGACACCGCAGACCAGGATATTGTCAAAGACAAAGCCCCGGAGGCCGATCGCGGTGGTCGCTGTGGAGAGAACGAAAAGAAACATGATGATCACACGGATCACTGCGATCAACGCATTCTGCACCTTTATCTTATTTGTCAGGGTTCCATTCATTCTTTGGTCACTCCTCTTCTTTTACACGGTGGTTCAGCTTGTCCAGCGCCTCCAGAGGGAAGCCGCGTTTCGAAGGGGAACTGACCTTATCTCTGATGTTGCGGGTATCTACCTCGTTGTCCTCGACCCGCGTCTTTACGGCGGTGGGATGGGCACCATCGTCCCGGTCCGCCGATCTGCTGCTGAAGCCGCTGTGCCCCTCCTCGCCATCAGCGATATCTGCGGTGAAAAACATGACCCACAGGGCGCCGGCGACGGAGACAATGGTCCTTCCCACTTCGTCTCCCGCTGCCCGGAGCGTCCTGCGGATCCGGCCCAGAATGCGGTCCTCAGAGTCCGCATCCTTGCCGGAGGACCAGCTCTCCAGCAGATTGGGGAAGTGACCCTCCACCAGAACGCTCCGCAGCAGAGACAGCAGGCCGCAGATGGCCAGGATCACTACCACGGCGGAGATCAGGTTCAGCAGAATATCTGCCACGGGAAAGCCGGTGCAGAAAACCAGCTTTTCCGCCCCCACCACAGAGGCATCCATGAGAAGCAGCTCGCAAAAGGTCAGGAAGGTCAGCAGGACACAGCGGCGGTCGGACTTCCAATGCACCAAGGTGATGATCAGCGCCGTCAGCAGCAGAGGCAGCAGCAGAGCGGCAGTCTTGCCGGGGTGTACCAGCACATAGCCGGCCAGCGCATCCCAGACATTCCCGCCGGAGGCGGCCTCAGGTTTCAGCTCCGTTCTGAGCAGACGGGTCACCAGTCCGGCTACAGCCGCCAGGATCGCCAGGTTCCGCAGAATGCCGACGACCCCGTCGCCTCCGTGGCTGTGGAACATCTTCTCGAAGGGGTTCCCTGCGGCACCGTTCAGATAGTGGAGGGCGAGCTTGCACAGCAGAATGCCCATAAGGCCCAGAAATGCCAGGATGGCCACCAGGATCAGAGAACGGCCACGGTCACTCTGGGCGGAGATACGCTCTGCAGCGGGAAGCAGGAGCCAGGTTCCCAGAAATACCGCACCCAGACAGGCTGCGGTCAGGATCAGCAGACGGAACAATCTGTGGGAGGAGAGCAGCTCCCGCACCACCAGGACAAAGATCGCCACTCCCAGCAGGTTGACGATCAGCTCCCGCCGGCCCAGCCAGTCCGCCAGCTGAAGGGCCACGCCCTCCGCCGCCCGTGCCAAGGGCAGGATCAATTGACTCACACCTTGTGCGATGGCCTCGCAGGCGCGGAACAGATGCTCGGGACCGGTCATGGCCACGCAGAACAACATCAGCAGCAGGAGCCCCGCCATACCCGGCCGGGTGATCGCAGGGAACCCAGCCCAGGCAGGAAAGCGGCCGCCGCCGCCGCGGCCTTTTCCGGCATGGGGAGACGGTCCGGTCTGAGGGCCCTTCTTCCCTCCCAAATTCAGATCGACATTGTTCATATCCGGCCCTCGTTTCCCGGGAGCGGTCCCGCCAAAGCCGGACTTTCCGCTTTCGGCCGCTTCATTTACCTCGGGAGAGGACTCCGCCTCGCGGAATGCCTTGTCCCCCTCCATCAGCTTGGTCTTGTGCTCGCCCATCATGACACCTCCGTGGTCTTATCCGCCGGTACCGATCGCCGCTCGGTCTCAGCATCCTCACAGGGGCTCGGTCTCGGCCCCCTTCTCTCTCAGCTGAGGGACGCGGAACGCCTCCTCAAACTGTCGGGCGCTGCATACGCCCTCCTTATCCTGCATGATCTGCATCGCAGTGTGCTCGTTTCCTTCCGGAACGCCCCGGCAGAGAAAGCTGATGGGAAGTCCGGCCTCCTCCGCCTCGCTACGCCACTCAGACATCCATTTTTGAACCTGCTCCGGCAGCGGCCCCTCCAGATCGAAGGCCAGCAGATAGTCCACATCGCTGTCCGTCGTCTGGCGGAGGACCGGATCCAGCTCCTCTAACAGAGTCGTCCAGTCGGGGTCCTTTTTCAGGGCAATCACCCGAAGCGCCCCATTTTCTGTCACTTTCACAGGGGTCCGGTCGGTGAAATACAGGAGTGCAAGGCTGTCCCCGGCCCGGCTGCCTGCGTTCAGCGCCAGCAGCTCCGCCATAAGGGGCAGGTTCGGGTCCTCCTGCACCAGGCAGAACAGCGCGCCGCTGTCCAGACGGATGGCGTTCCAACCGCCGGAGGCGGTAAAGCCCAGCAGAAAGGCGGCCATCCCCTGGGTCTTTTGAGCGTGTTCGGACTCCGGCAGCTCCAGCAGGAGCCGGCGGCGCTCCGTGGTCCAATCCACCGGGCGGGTGGGCATACGGGAGAGGCAGAGCTTTCTGCGCTCCAGCTTCTCCCCGTTCCACAGGACCTCCGGCTGCGCTTTGGGCTCCCCGTTCTCCCAGCCTCCGCCCAGGAGCGTGAGCTGTCCGCGTTCCATGGCCTCGCGGCTCCAGCTCCGCTTGTTCAGCCGCCGCTGAAGTGACCTGTCCCGGACAGAGAGGACCAGCAGCACCGTCGCCTCCTGCCTGATCAGACTGTACAGCGCAGGTAGCGTGATGTCGTCGGACTGATCGTTCTCAGGGGCGGAGCGCAGGTCCGTCAGCAGGGCCTCCAGCTCCAGACTGCCTGTGCTGTTCACCCGCTTTTTCAGCAGACCGGCGGCCTTTCGCAGGGCCGCCTCCGCCTGCATGGTCTTGCCGTTGTAGAGCCCGGTGGGAAACTTTCCCCCATCCGTCATCACATAGATCCCCGCCGTCTCCGCAGGCAGCCACAGGCGCTGATAGCGCAGGTGGCACAGTACGGTGCCGATGCTGGGAAAGGTGATGTGGGCGGTGCCGCGGTCCGCACTCCAGGGAATGCAGCTGAGAGGGACCATCTCATGCCCCACCTGCACCTGACAGCAGCCGTCGCCGATGGACAGATAGATCATTCTTCCGTCATCAGAGACCAGCACCGTCTGAAGCGTGGTGGCATACTCCTGAAGCTTGCTGCTGAGGATGGTCTTTCCTCCGGTCCGGTCGTTCACCTCCATCACATGGGAACACCGGACTCCCAGTACATCCATTCTATCACGCCAGTTCTCCAGCGTTTTTAAAGCCTCCTGGCGAAATTCTACCGTAACGGTATTCAGCTCCTGCTCGGACATGGACCACAGAAGCTCAAAGCGGGGCATCAGAAATTCCACGGCGGAGCGGCTGAACAGCTGCGCGCCGAACATGGCATAGCCCGCTCGGCGGTCGCTGATCCCGTCACACACCGCCGCACCGGTGATCATATGCTCCGGCATCTGCATGGAGGCGGTGAAAAAGCTGTCCTCCCCGCAGCCGGGCTCATGCTTCACCCCTGCAACGCTGGCCGCGTAGGGCAGCCAGATCTGCTTTTGATCGCGATTGAATATCATGGTTTACTCCTCTCCCGGTTCCGCCTTGGGTAAGCTGCTATAGTGATCCTCCACCAGATAGTCGGTGTCGGTCTCCATAATGGTGTTTTTCAGATTTTCCAGGATCCAGCGGTACTGCTCGGCCACCGCCTCCATCTGGATGCTCTGGACCACCGGGCTGTTCTCCATCCCGCCGTACTGTGTCATGCACTGGAAAAACTCCCGGTTGTGGCCCTTGTTGTGGTCCCCGTACCGCCCCAGAAACAGCGCCAGCTTTCGTTTGCCCGTCTTTTCATCCAGCAGGGTATGCATCACGCTCTCCAGCGGCACGCCGCCCAGACAGTCCAAGGTGATCTTTGCGTTCTCCCCGTAGTCCGTGGACAGGTCCAGGATGGGTTGGTAATACTCCACCGGGCTCTGCTGGACGGCCTCGCCCATGGCCCCGGCGATCTGGCTTCGGTACAGGCTGCAGTACTGCTCCTTCCGGCGCTCTGCGGATCTTCTCCATCATGCTGTTGTCGATGTGAAACAGCGTCTCTCCGTTTACCTCCATTGCCCTTCATCTCCTCTCACCCATGGTCGAAGCGGATCTCCAGAGGCAGGGTCAGCCGGCCCGGACAGGGCTCCGCCTCGATGATACGAAACCGCTCCCAGCGGCGGGGCCGGCACAGGACGGGCCTGTGCGCCTGCGGGGCCGGGGCGCTCCCCTGCTCCAGCGCCAGTCGGCAGCGGTGCAGCAGCTCTGCCCAATCCGCCGCATCCAGAGGGTCCCTCGTCTTGCAGCGGTCAAAGGCCGCCCGGAGCTCCTCCGGCAGATCCCGGTGGCAGTCCCAGCTTCCGGGCAGCGTGGGACTGCCACGCAGCAGCAGGAACAACAGGGACGCCAGCGAGAAATCTTCATTCCCCGCAGAGTGGTAATAGGGTACGGCTCCATACTCCTCCCGCCCCGGTCTGCGGTACTTGGGCTGACACAAGGATGCTGCACCGCCCACCACCGAGAAGCCGTCGGCGTCGATGGGGATGACCCGGTCCCGGAGCAGATAGAAGTTGTCGCTCTTCATGTCGCTGCAATAGATCCCCAGCCGCTGATAGAAGGCAATGCAGATGCACAGGTCCTCCAGCGCCTTTGCCCGCTCCGCCGGTGTGCAGCCGCCTCTGTCCTCCCGGAGCGTCAGCCGGGACATATCCCGGCTCTGCTCGGAGACGTCATACATCAGAAAGCCGCTCAAGTGCCCCTGCCGGCTCAGCAGTCGGATGGGCAGCGCACTCCGCACGCCCGCTCGGGTCAGGATGCTCTCCAGCAGGGTGAGTCGGAACAGCTTCTCCGCATACTCAGGACCTCTGCGATCTATATTATCCTTCATCAGCACACGGGCGCTTTTTAACACCAGCTTACAGCCCTTCCCGGTGTAGTAGAGCCGGGAGGAATTGGTGTGGTCGGTCTTGCCCTCGTTGTTCCAGGGGATCCGCTTTTCCACTCCGCCGCCGGACAGGAGCAGCTCACCCCTTCGGCAGTTCCGGGGCATATCGGGGAACTCCCGGTATCCGGTTTCGGAGTGCGCTGCCCCGAAGAGGGGTGCGCACAGCTCCTGCCAGGAGGCGCGGAACAGCCGCTGAGGTCGGCAGAGCCAATCCATCGCGATGCCCCATGCCCCCTGACCGCCGCAGTAGGCGCGGGCGCCGTTCTCCTCTGCGGTACGCAGCTCCTCCGGAGGAAATCCCACCGGCAAGAAGGCCGGAGTGTCATGTCCCCAGTCCACGGGGCGTTTTTCATCCCACAGGCCCCGGAGCTGCTCAAGACCCCGCAGAGGCGCGCGCAGCAGGTGGTTCAGCCCGGAACAGGGCATCGTGATGAGGGGAACGCTCCGACGGGCGGCCAGACTGCGGGCTATGCCCCGGTACCGCCCGCCCCAGAGGTCGGGGTAGGCCGGGGAGTCCGCCCAGAAGGGCGCCTCCTCCGCCAGGACCCCCGCCAGCTCCACGCCCTTCAGCAGCTCGAACAGAGCGGCGCAGAGGGTATCCGTAATAGTTCTGTTTTCTCTCCAGCTCCGCCGCAAACCGGGGCATGTAATTCCGCAGGCCGCGGATCTCGCCCGCTTCGTAGATCAGAGCGTACTTGGCGATGACCCGGCGGGCCTCGGAGAGCCCCAGCTCAGCGGCCTCCCGGATGAGGGCCGCACCGCGGTGCCGCTGCTCCGGGGATGCGGCGTAGTTCCAGCGAAAACGGCCGCTGATGTACAGCCCCACAGGCCAGCCGCTCTCCTCCAGCCCCGCCGCAATGTCCGGGTCCAGACTGCCGCTGCACAGGTCGGCATGGCGGAACCGATACAGCCAGTACATCCCCCGGGCCACGGAATCGCCGTTGTCCGCCATGTTTTTCAGCTTTTTCACCGCCTCGGCCCGCTCCTCCTCCGTGCCGTGCTCGCTTTTCAGAAAGCTGTACAGGCGGTCGCAGCCCTCAGCCGTCGCAGCAGCGCCCCGGAGCATGCCCACGTTATGAATGACCCGGCTGCTCCCCTCTACGGAATATGCGCCCTCGGAGTCATCGTAGGTGAAATCCTCCAGCCCGTGCTCCAGCATACCGGCTGCGGTGACCACCTTCATGATCGATCCGGGCGGATCGGACCACAGCAGCGCCCGATTCAGAAAGAAGGAGTCACAGGCGTTGTAGGCATCCATCATGGTGGGCTCGCGCTTTTCGGAGTCCTGCCCGGACAGCTCCCGGAAGGTCTCCCGGCTGATGTGTTCGTCCACCCGGTCCGCGTAATACTCCAGCTTGCCCGAGGAGCGGCTGGCCATCGCCAGCAGCTCTCCGGTCCCGGCGGTTCGCTTTTTCAGAGGCCTCCCGCGCCTGCCGGACCTCCTCTCTCAGGATAAACTCCGCATTGCGCTCGGGATATACCGTTGTCCAGACCATTTTACTCACCTGAAGTCCGCCCAGAGCCAGCACGGTCATGATCAGCACCACAGCCGCCGTCACTCTGCCGGGCAGGACCAGGGTACAGAGCATCAGGTACACCACCCAGAGAATGGCGATATTGCCATACTCGCTGATGCCTACGAGCGCGGCGCTGTTGAGCAGCATAAGCCCCAGGCTCCGCAGCAGCTTCTGTCTTTTGCCGGTCTCCTGTTCGGTGAGCAGGAGCACCACCGCCACCAGGGTCAGATACTTCAGGACCTCGGTCAGAATGAAGCGGGTATGCGCGCGGAACAGCACCAGGGCCGCGTCCACACACACAAAGCCCGCCAGCATCAGGTGGTACTTTTTTCTCTCTTTGCATTCGGTCCACCAGCTCATGCCGATCTTGGTGAACAGCGACAGGGACCATGACGGAGAGGATCGTCTCGAAGATCTCCTCACGGCCGGCCAGCTGATTGCCCTCGAAGCAGGTCAGAATGACCAGAAGCAGAATGGTCACCAGAACTGGGCCCATATTGCGCTTCAGAGGTCCCTTTTCCCTCTGTACCCGCTTCGCCGCCACCGCTCCCACCTGCTCGCAGTCCAGCAGGCACTGAGAGGCCGCTGCTCCCAGCCGGCCGCAGGCATTGCGGATCTGACGGCAGCGCTTTTTCAGCACTGCCGCCGGACCGGTCATTCGCTTTTTGATGATTCCGAACAGGTCGTCCAGACGGATGACCTCCTCCGGCTGCACTCGCTTGCCGCCGTTCCGGGTCCGCTTGCCTCCATAAACAAACCAGTTTTTCATCTCTCCACTCCTCTCTCCATGCCTTTGGCTCACTCGCTCCGGTCAGGCAGCCGGATGTCCTCAAGCCCGCCTCCGCTCTTCTCTCCGGAGGTCTGCTTCTCCTGACGGCGGACGACGGTCTTGGGAAAGGCAATCGTCACATCTTCCAAAAGATCTCCTCCCTCCTGTTCGGGCTCCGCATCCCCCGCACTTTGACGGACGGCCCCGGTCCCGCCGTCCTGCTCCGGTCCGAAGGACAGGTCGATCTCCTCCGCCCAGCGGGGCGTCCGCTGCCGGGCCGCGCGGCTTTTTTGTTCCCGGTCCCTGCGGGATCGCTGAGAAACAGGTGGCAGCTCGATGTCCGCCCCAATCACTTCCTGCGAGGATTTGGCCTCCCCGGTGGTGCGCTTCTGCTGTCGGGTAGCGGATACGGGAGGCAGCTCCATATCCACAGCAGTCCAGTCCGCATCTGAAAAGATCTCCTGACAGTGATGCTTCTTCGCCTCTTCGGTGTAGACCCCCATGCCCCACCGATACCCGAGGCAGGCGGCCGCCAGGGCCAGGCTCACGACGATCAGGGACGCCAGGCCATATACATACAGTACCTCTTCCATACGCTTTCCTCCCGATGTTCTGCCGCGTCGGCAGCGTCTTCGAATCCCTCGGAGACGCTGCCGGCCCAGTTACTCATCATCTTCATCATCATCGATTTCCATGTCGGGGGATTCCCGATCCACCTGGAACTTCTGTTCACCAAGCCAGAACACATCCCCGCGAATACAGCGATAGGCGGCCTTCTGTGCATTGGTCCTGTAGAAGGACCTGCCTTCCTTGTCTCCGGTGAGGGGAATGACCACCTGCTCGGTCTGGATGTACTTCTTTGCCGCCTCTTCACTGTCGCGGACCCGGATGGGGTTTTGTCTGCGATCACTGAGGGGGTGGGTGGTAAAGATCGCAACGCCCATGTCCTTGCCCCGGTTCAGAGAGATCTGCTGGACCTGGAACATGGTGGACCCCAGAGAATCGGTCTTATCCGCAAGATCTCCGCTCTCGGTGCGGTGCTTATTGGGCTTGGTCACAAAGTTATCGCCCGCCCCATCATACTTGGTGCTCTTGACGATGTAATGGGGCTGGCCGTCCTCCAGACGCCGGTCATTCAGATCGAACCGGACCGCAATCCTGTCTCCGGCCGCTCCGCGGTTTACCTGAGACAGGTAGAACGTCCCCGTTCCCATCAGACAGGTGGGATGCTCAGGCTCATGCGCAGACTCAAAATGGTCGGGTGCGGTGTCAACAGGCTCCTTTCCACCGCTGTGCCGCTTTCCAAGCCAGTTCTTCAGACCATCCGTGCCGTCGGGACTTTGATTTGTCAGGATCATGATCATGACCACGATCAGGGCCAAAAAAGAAATTACTTCCACAGTCAACGACTCCCTCTCTTTTATGATTTCTTCTCTATTATAAACTCCTGCGCTAACCCGCCTTTTTTACCTTCTCTTTTCCTTTCTCTTTTTCATTATGAACTCGTACACAAAGTCTCTTTTTTAACCTCTCCTTATAAATTCTGATTTTTTCTCCGAACCCCTCCGGCTCCGGAATCAAAAACTATGACTTGTAAACCCTCCCGCCATCCTGCATAATAGAGGTATCAGTATCAGGATTGAAGGAGTTCCCATGAGTTCTAAATTTTCCTCCGACAACTATTTTGTCAAAAAAGACCTGCTCCAGCGGGGCTGGAACAATAAAATGATTGCGGCGTTCTTCCCGGACCCCACCTGCAGGCGCACCTCCTACGGGGCCATGATCCCCGTGTTCCACAAACAGGACGTGCTCCGTTTTGAGCAGGACCCCCGGTTCTACGAGATGCAGGAGGCCTTCCTTGCCAGGGAGCGGGACCGGGCCGCCCGCCACAAGCAGGAGCGCATCCAGCAGGAGTCCGACCTGTTTCAGGAGTCCTTCGCCGCCCAGGATTTCAGCGGCCTCCCTCAGGAGGAGCAGATCGTCTCCGCCTATCTCCACACCGCCTTTCTGGCCAGTCTGAGCCACCCCGGCTACGACGCCTCCAACCGGGAGTCCACCGCCAAGAACATCCACCATCTGATCCTCTGGGCCCAGAACTGGGGTGACAACAAAAAGCGCATCCGGGACAAGGATTCCCTCTACGCCCTCCGGGAGTTCCGCCGTCTGGCCTCCATGCTGTTCAAGGCCAAATCCGAAGGGGCCTCCTTCCGGCATCAGGCGGCCGCCCTCTACCCCGACCTGCTGCTCCGCTGCGCCCGGGTCCAGCTGACCACTCTGTCCAAGAAGCTCCCCGAGGAGACGGTGGAGAAGTTCTTGCAGATGGAGGGGCTCCCCGCCAAGGAGCTGATGGAGCGGTCCATGTACCAGCTCTACCTCCTCTACTACCTCCAGTACGCCATCCAGCAGGACCTGAGCAGCCTGCTGGAGGTGGACCCCAAAAACGAGTACCCCATGGCCCGGATGATGAACCGCCATTTCGTCATCCACGTGGGGCCCACCAACTCCGGCAAGACCTACGGCAGCTTACAGCGGCTGGCCGCCGCCAAAAACGGCGTCTATCTGGGTCCCCTCCGTCTGCTGGCTCTGGAGGTGCAGGAGAAGCTGCTGGCCAAGGGGGTCAATTGCAGCCTGCTCACCGGTGAGGAGGAAGATCTAAGGGAGAACTCCACCCACGTGGCCTCCACCGTGGAGAAGGCCGACCTGGCCTTCCCCTATGAGGTGGTGGTCATCGACGAGTGCCAGATGATCGGCGACAGCCAGCGGGGCTTCGCCTGGACCCGGGCCATTCTGGGCATGCAGTCTGAGGAGATCCACTGCTGTGTGGCCCCGGAGGGACTGGACATTCTCATCTCCCTCATCGACAGCTGCGGCGACACCTACGAGGTGGAGGAGCTGGAGCGGTTCACCCCGCTGATCTTCGAGCGGAAGCCCGTCTGTCAGCTGTCCGACCTCCAGCCCGGAGACGCGGTCATTGCCTTCTCCAAAAAGCAGGTGCTGTTCCTGGCGGAGCTGCTGAACAAGAGCGGCCGGAAGGCCTCCGTCATCTACGGCAAGCTCCCCTACCCCGCCCGGAAAATGCAGATCGAAAACTTCCTGTCCGGCAAGACCCAGTACGTGGTGTCCACCGACGCCATCGGCATGGGGCTGAATCTGCCCGTCCGGCGGATCATCTTCTCTGAGACTCAGAAATTCGACGGCACCCAGGTGCGGAAGCTTCAGCCCGAGGAGGTCCGACAGATCGCAGGCCGGGCCGGCCGCCGTGGGCTCAACGAGCAGGGCTTTGTCAGCTACTGGGAGCCCTTCCGGGATGACAGCCGGGACGGGGAGCGCTCCGAACTGAAGTTCTTGAAGGAGACCTACTTTGAGGAGGTCCGTCCCCTCCCCTTCGCCTATCTGGGCTTCTCCGATATGGTGCTGAAGGTGGACTACGACATTCTGGACATTCTCAAAGCCTGGCAGACCATGCCCGTCCAGTCCCCTCTCTACCGGAAGATGGACATTATCCGCTATATCGAGCTGATCCAGACCATGCGGGACGCAGACGTCCACCTGACCAAGCAGGAGGAGCTCTGCGCCGCCAACATCCCCTTCGACGAGGGCAACCGGGAGCTGATGGAGTTATTCCTGTTCTACTGCCAGCTCTACCAGGGCGGCAACGAGATCCTCCGGCCCCGGCCCTCCTCCGCCACCACCGACGGGCTGGAGCTCTACTGCAAGGAGCTGGACCTGTACTACTCCTTCGGCAAGCACTTCGGCTATGCCATCGACTCCGACTGGATCAGGGAGGAGAAAATGATCGCCTCCCAGAAGATCCACTCCATGCTGGTGGCCAAGATGATGGAGCGTCAGAAAAAACGCTACCGCCGCTTCTGAGCACACCTGATATAAGTCAAAACCCCCGGCTGAGCCGGGGGTTTGATTAACCCCTATAAGGGGTTGTT
>SAMEA104404100__coassemble_2399_pt1 | contig 14314 bp, 16 predicted proteins | sample SAMEA104404100__metabat2_low_PE_092 | metagenome-assembled genome bin SAMEA104404100 (sample SAMEA104404100) | Balaenoptera acutorostrata | reverse complement strand
CCAGCCGCAAGCGGCAGCCCCCTTTGCACAAGGGGGCCTTTGGCAAGACCTGTTTTAGTTCCTAACCCTCGTCCCGCCCGTGGTGGCAGGAGCGAAACCTCACCCCTCCCCGAAGATCTCCCGCTCCATCTCCTCCGCCACCGCATCCGCCTTTTTAAAGTCGGAGTGAGGCCGGTACAGTTCCTCCAGCTCATCGTGGGCCGCCTTGAACCCGGCCAGGGCCTCCACGGCCTCCTCCTCCAGGGCGGCGGCCATTTTTCGGGAAAATCGGAGCCGGGGCCTGCCGCTCCGGGGCAGAGCCTCCGCCGCCATGGCGTCCAGCCGCAGGTGGCGGTAGGGCTTTTCTTGAACATCTCCGGGGAGGGTCAGGAAGGCCACCCCCGCCTCCGGCACCAGCAGGTGCGCCAGCCGCTCCGGGAACAGGGAATCGTGGCAGGCCACCACCGCATAGCCGCCCGCCGCCGCCCCCGCCAGCAGAGGGACCAGAAGCCCGTGGGCCAGTCCCCAGCTGTCCGACAGGGCGTAGACCCGTGGGCAGAGGGTTCTGGCTGTCCCGCAGAGGCGGACTTCGCCCTTGCAGGTCACGGTGTCCAGAAAGCGGTGGGTGACGGCGACCGGTGCGCTGTGACGCTTGGGGAACTCCCGGTTCACGATGCCTCTGGCCCGCTTCATTAACCGCTCCTGCACCGCCGGGGTGAGGAGCAGGGCCCGGCTGTCTGTTTTCAGCTCCGCCGCCGCCTTTAAAAACCGGGTGGCCCGGGTACAGCAGGCGGCGCATTCGGCCTTCCGGTTCAAAATCTCCTCCTTCAGCGGGGACAGGGCGGCGTAGTCGTAGCACACCCCTAAATCTACATACCGGTCCACGGCCCCGGGACACCGGGGCTCTACCACATGGGGTGCGGTGCCGTCCACAAGGGCCACCCCTCTTTGGGGAAAGATCACCGCGTCCAGGGAGTCCGGGTCCCCGGAGCAGAGGATCTCTTCCACCGGCTCCCCTCGCTCCTGTGCCCTGCGGCTCAGGCGGCGCATGAGGGTGGATTTTCCGCAGCCCGGCCCGCCCTTCAAGATGTACAGCGTCCTGGCTCCCTCCACCGGGAGCAGATGGTCGAAGAGAGAAAAGAAGCCCTCCGGGGTGTTGGACCCCAGAAAATATTGTACCGGCATAGAAAAAACCTCCCGAATCCTTGATTTCTACCCCAGAGTATGCAAAGAAGCAGGGGAGGGTGAACCGAAAAAGGCCGCTGTCCACAGAACAGCGGCCTTTTTCTCAGATTTTAATGGGGGTGTGCCGGAGCTCCTGGAGGGACCAGAAGAAGCCGCCCACCAGGAACACCGCAAAGGCGATGGCCAGGAAGGGAAGCAGCTTCATAAACAGGGAGTCGGTATGGTTGAAGGTCAGGATGGTGACCAGAAAGATCCCGTACAGGGTCCAGCCCGCCTTACTGCCCCAGCGGCGGATGACGGTGGCGGCGATGAAGGCCACCAGAGCCACAGCGGCGAAAATCAGGGGGACGGCCCACCAGGGAAGAGGGATTGGGGCGGTGTACAGCACCCCGGCGGGAGGAAAGGCGTCCTCGGGGATGCAGAGCGATTCCAGCCGGTATTCCGTGAAGCCGCCCAGCTTGGCCAGCAGACCGGGGATCAGGTGCTTCTCCAGTTCCATGAGCAGGACGCCCAGCACAGAGCAGAGGGCGGTATACAGAGCGGCCAGCTTTGCCACCATGGCCAGTGCCTCTCTCCGGGTGCGGCCAAAGGAGAGGAACACATCGAAATAGCAGGTCACCAGCCCCACCACAGCGACCAGCAGGACGATGCCACCGGCGAACAGTGCAACCACGCCGCCCATCAGGGGGATGCTGTGCTCATGGAAGCCGCCCACCAGCACAGCGAGGAAGCCCTCGACCAGCAGGAAGGACACCGCCATAAAGAGGGGCAGCAGGAGAAGGTCGGAGCGGGTGGCTTTGATGTAACGATTCAGCATGGTATTCACCTCACACAGTTGTCCGACGGAGCAGGAGCCACAGCCCACCCTCCACGGCGGCAATGGCAAGCACGAGGATCAGGGGCAGAAGCCAGTACAGGTCGCCCCACAGGCCGCTGGCGTCAGTCCCCACTACCAGCATCAGGGTGGACAGTACGATGGACACGACCATCAGCAGGATCATCAGGGCGGTGCCCAGCCAGCGGTGTTTTTTCATCAGGGTGCCGGAGCAGTATCCCGCCGGCAGAGCAAAGAGCAGAGGGAGCAGAAGGAGGGGCGTTTCGGTCAGATGGCCCATACCAAAGCCGTAGCCTTGTTCCAGCCCCATGGCCAGAGTGAACTTGTCCAGCACGAAGAGGGACAGCCAGCACTCCACCACGTACAGCAGGACCTGTACCTGGATGCCCACGAAGACATCCCGCCGTCTGGCCCCCATGGTCAGAGCGATTTGGGGGTAGGAGCAGGCGAAGCCGGTACCCAGAATATAGAGCGCCAGAAAGAACATGAAATAGGCGTTGTGGAGATAGGTTTGGGCAAAGCTGCCGGGAAGCAGCAGATTCAGGGCCATCAGGAGCAGAGGGACCACAAAGACAAGGAGCGAATCTGCGGAGGTAGAAGTGCCCCGGAGCATAAAGCGAATGGTTTTCGACATGGAGAAGCCCTCCTTATTTGCTGTGGCCGCACAGGGCCACGAACACGTTTTGCAGGTTCATGGGCGTCACGTCCACGTCTGCGCTCTGGGCAGCCTCCAGCTTCACCCGGTCGCCCCGGACGGCCACGGTCTTTCTCCGGCCCATCTGCTGGGTGGAGAGGACCTCCAGACCACGGGTGACCTGGTCCACCGTGTCGGCAAGGCCGGTGACGTAGCGGAACTGGTCCACCAGCTCCTCGGTGTCGGCGTCCTCGATGACCCGTCCCTCGTCCATGATGATGACCCGCTCGAACACGGAGGAGGCCTCCTCAATGATGTGGGTGGAGATGATGAAGGTGCGGCCTGTTTCGGCGTAGTCCTCCAGCAGGAGCTGGTAGAACCGTTCCCGGACCACCACATCCAGACCGGCGGCGGGCTCGTCCAGGATGGTGAGGGGTGCCCGGCTGGCCAGGGCGATGAGGATGGTCAGCATGGACATCTGGCCCTTGCTCATGCTGCAGATCTTCTGCTTGGGGTCCAGCTGAAACTCCTCCATCAGCCGGTCGGCGTATCCCTGATCCCAGTTGTCATAGAAGATGGCGGCGGCGGCCAGGTAGAACTTCACCTTCAGAGAGTTCTTTCCGGCACCCAGACTGCCGGAGAACTCACGGGAGAAGCAGATGTTCTTCAGCACCTGGGGGTTCTCCCACACGGGCTGGCCGTCGTAGGTGACGGAGCCGCTGTCCATGGTGTTCTGGGCGGTGAGGATGCCCAGCAGAGTGGTCTTGCCCACGCCGTTCCGGCCGATGAGGCCGTAGATCTTGCCGGGGAGCAGCTCCAGATCCAGATCCCGGAGGACCTGCTTTGCGCCGTAGCTCTTGCGCACCTTCTGAGCCTTCAAGATACCGTTTTTCATACCGATTCTCCTTCTTCAATGGCCATTCTGACCATATTCATCAGTTCTTCTTCGGGGATGGAGAGGGAGCGCCACTCCTTCACCATGGTTTTCACGTAGCCGTCATAGAAGGCGGCCTTGCGCTTCTTCTGCACCAGCGCCCGTCCCTCGGGGGAGACGAACATGCCGATGCCCCGGCGCTTGTAGAGAATGCCCTCGGCGGTGAGCAGGTTCAGTCCCTTGGCGGCGGTGGCCGGGTTGATGTGGTACACCTTCGCCAGCTCGTTGGTGGAGGGGACCTGCTCCTCCGCCTGATAGATGCCCCGGAGGATATCGTCCTCCAGCATCTGAGCGATCTGCATATAGATCAGGGACTGATCGTTCAGAGTTCCATGCACCAGAAACACCTCCTTACTGTGCTCTGTGTTTGTTGGTTCATTACTTGTGTAACTAACTATAGCACCTGAGGGAACGGTTCGTCAAGGGGGTGTGGAAGAATATTTTAGAAGGAGCGGGAAAAGAGTTGAGAAAGACGGAAAACAGGCGGATTTTCAACAGAAAACAGAACAGATGTGGTTCGTGAGCGGGAGCGGGAGGTTCCTTATTTGGGGCAGAGAGGTTCCTTATTTGGAGTGAATAGGTTGGTTAGTGAGGAGGCTTTTCGTTTCTCGTCCCGCCCGCAGGCGGAAGAAAGCCTCCCCTGTGTAAGGGGAGGTGTCACCAGTTCGCAAACTGGTGACGGAAGGGTTGTAATCTACCGTTCTTTGACCACATCTTTAGCGGTGAAGATAGTACCGGTTACAATCCCCCAGCCGCAAGCGGCAGCCCCCTTTACACAAGGGGGCCTTTGGCAAGAACTGTTTCAGTTCCTATCCTTCGTCCCTCGTCCTGTATCGACACCTCTCCGTCACGGCTTACGCCGTGCCACCTCCCCTCAAGGGGAGGCAAGGGGGCAAAAGCTCCGAAAATACAGCCATAAAAAGGAAGTCCTGGACAAGTGGGGTGCAATTATGATAGGATACCCCTTGACGAGTTGCTGCATCTCGTCCAAGCGCAGTCAAAGACTGTGTTCGTTCGGTGGTTGACCTGCCGTTCTCTAAACAAAAAATGGAGGTTTTTTTATGCGCAAATTTACTGTCCGAGACCTGACCCTGGCCGCTATGGTGGCCGCCATGTATGCCGTGATGAGCTACTTCGGTAACTTCTTCGGCCTGACCTTTGGCCCCATCCAGTTCCGCTTTGCGGAGGCCCTCACCGTCCTGCCCTTCCTGTTCCCCACCACGGTGCCCGGCCTGTTCATCGGCTGTGTCATCACCAACCTGCTGAGCCCCTTCGGCCCTCTGGACGTGGTGGTGGGCTCCGCCGCCACTCTGCTGGCCGCCCTGTGGACGGCCCGGATGCCCCACCGCTGGCTGGCTCCCCTGCCTCCCGTCATCTGCAACGGAGTGCTGGTGGGCTTTACCATTGCCTGGGCTACGGCTGGGGGCTTCACCGCCGCTTTCCCCATCGCATGGGCCTATAAGGGTCTGACCGTGGCCATCGGTGAGCTGGGCGCCTGCTATGTGCTGGGTCTGCTCCTGATGCACGCTCTGCCCCGGATCCCCCTGTTCCGGGACATGATCCCCGCCGACCGTCTGGCCCGTCTGGGCGGCTCCCACGGATACGCTCAGGGCATCTGAGAACATAAAAAAACAGCGTCGGAATTTTGTTCCGGCGCTGTTTTCTGTTCTGAGACTCAGATATTGTCCTCGTTCTCCAGGAAGTAGGTGGCCTCGGAGTCGGCAGTTGCCAGGGCGAAGGCCAGAGGGTACTTCTGGAAGGCCTGACCCACGGTGCGGTTGTCCTCGGGACCGGAGAAGCCCATGTGCCAGCGGATGGCCATGGCCTCCTCCCGGCTCAGGCGGATATAGCCGTTGACGATGTACACGCTCTTCTCGCCGTGGCCGTAGGGCAGGGGGTCGTCGAACTGGTAGGAGGGCACCTTCTCCCACTTGCCGGTGGCCTCGTTCTTCACGTTGCGGAAGGTCTTCTTATAGCATCCGGCCTTGCACAGATCGTGGAGCAGGGCTACAATGGCGATAGTCTCGTCGCTGTACTCCAGACCGTACAGCTCCTGGACCCGCTCCCGCTGGAGGTAGTCCACCAGACAGTGGTAGACGTTCAGGCTGTGCTCGCACAGACCGCCCTCGTAGGAGCCGTGGTACCGGGCAGAGGCGGGTGCGGTGAAGAAGTCGCACTTGTGCTCCAGGTAGTCGAGGAGCTTGTCAGAGCCCTCCCGGGTGATGTGAGTTTTGAAAATCTCAATAAATTCTTCTTTGCAGGACATGGTTTCCTCCCATAGATGCGGCGTGGCCGCAGTCGTTCATTCTGTGTGCCATTATAGCACGGGAAAAGTCCGAAAATCTACCCTGATTCCCGCTGTCCTGAGAAATTGCGAAAGGAACTGAAAACAATGCGAAAAATGTCAAGGGCCATGGCCCTGTGCGGCATGACGGCGGCCCTGTCCCTGGTGCTCATGCTGCTGGGCAGCGTGCTGGCCATCTTTACCTACGCCTGCCCCATGCTGGTGGGTATGCTGCTGGTGCTGATCCGGGAGGAGCTGGGCGTGAAGTGGTCGGTCACCCTCTGGGCCGCCATCAGCCTGCTGGCCTTCATGCTGGTGCCTGAGTTGGAGATGACCGCCGTCTTTCTGGGAATTTTCGGCTGGTACCCCTCGGTGAAGCCCGCCCTGGACCGGCTGCCGAAGCTTTTGGGCTGGTTCGGAAAGCTGGGCCTGCTCAACGGGGCCGCAGTTGCAGTATATGCAGTGCTTATGCACGTCATGGGCATGGAGGATATGCCCACCGGAATTTTGGGCTGGGTAGTGCTGTTTGCCGCCGCTAACCTGGTTTTCCTCTGTTATGACATGGTTTTGACCCGGACGCGCCGGGTGCTGGTCCCTGTTTTGCACCATTTTTTGCAGAGAATTCCCTGAATTTTCATTGATTGTGCAAAGATTTTCAGAGTGGCGGTAAACGCTTGATAATTCGGAAAAAAGCGACTATACTTACCTTGGAGACAGACGGAATACCCCGTGCCCGCTGTCGCCCATAATTGACAAGGAGGGCTATTCCAATGAGAATTATTGTCACCGAGGATTACAATGCCATGAGCCGTCAGGCAGCTAACATCCTCTCCGCTGAGGTCATCCGCAATCCTGAGTGCACCCTGGGTCTGGCTACCGGTTCCACCCCCATCGGTACTTATAAGGTTCTGATCGAGCGCTACAAGCAGGGCGATCTGGACTTCTCCAAGGTCAAGTCCATCAACCTGGACGAGTACGTCGGTCTGTCCGGCGAGCATGACCAGAGCTACCGCTACTTCATGCAGAACAACCTGTTCAACCACATCAACATCAACGTTGCCAACACCAACGTCCCCAACGGCCTGGCCGAGGATGCCGACGCTGAGTGCGTCCGCTACAACAAGGTCATCGAGGAGCTGGGTCCCATCGACTGCCAGGTCCTGGGTCTGGGTCACGACGGCCACATCGGCTTTAACGAGCCCGCCGCTGACTTCCCCCTGCTGACCCACAAGGTCGATCTGGAGGACGTCACCATCGAGGCCAACGCCCGCTTCTTCGCCTCCAAGGACGAGGTGCCCAAGCAGGCTCTGACCATGGGCATCGGCACCATCATGCAGGCCAAGAAGGTCCTGATGATCGTCTCCGGCAAGGACAAGGCTGAGATCGTGAAGAAGGCCTTCACCGGCCCCATCACCCCCGAGGTCCCCGCTTCCATCCTGCAGATGCACCCCAACTTCGTCCTGGTGGGCGACAAGGATGCTCTGAGCCTGCTGTAAGCGATCCGGTTCGGCACCATACATATGTAAAAACGGCGTGGCTTCGGCCACGCCGTTTTTTTATCTTTTATCAGATGTCCTTCACCGAGGTCAGCGCCATGGCCAGCGCCACCGCCAGTATGGCGGGGAAGGGGGCGCAGACGGACCGCATGGCCCCGTCCACCAGCAGCATGGCGGCCACGGTGACGGCGGCGTCCAGCACCACGAACAGGACACGGGCGGCGGTGCGGGACAGCAGCTCCATTTGGAGGAGGGCCTTGGGCAGGGCCTGGGCCAGCACCTCCAGCGGGAACCCCGCCAGAGCGGTGAGCAGGAAAAAGAGGAACAGACTGCCCTTGGAGCTGTACTCGAAGCCGAAGAGGCGCATCAGTCCTCCGCCCAGAAAAACCACCCCGGCGAACACCGCCAGCAGAAGGGCGGCGGAGAGGGCAAAGCCCGCCAGATTGCCGCAGAGAGATTTCAGTTTTTTCAAAAAAAGACTTCCTTTATGGTTCGATGGTCAGCCCCGGCTTGCCCTGCCGCACCGCCTCCACCAGTACCAGAGAGGGGGCATGCTGTGGGCTGTGGGAGATGAATTTCAACCGCTTGGGCTCTAAATTGTGGACGCGCAGGGTGCAGAGCAGGTCCACAAGCCGCTCCGGCCGGTGGCACAGGGCAAATCTGCCCCCGTTTTTCACCAGACGGGCGGCGGCGGTGCATAACTCGTCCAGAGTGCAGAATTCCTCGCTCCGGGTGGGGCCGCCGCTCTTCCCGCTGTTTATGGGGAAGTAGGGCGGATTGGAGATAACCAGTTCAAACTGCCCCGCAGGGAGGGTATTTTTTCTCAGATCGCCGTGGAGGATGGTCCCCTCCAGCGCGTTGTTGCTCAGGTTCTCACGGGCGGTGGAGGCAGATAACGCGTCCCGTTCCACCCCGGAGAGAAATAAATTTTCCTCCCGCTCGGCCAGCAGGAGCAGGAGCGCTCCGCTGCCGGTGCCCAGATCGCAGACCCGCCAGCCGGGCCGCAGGGTGGCGAAGCGGCTCAGATGGACCGCGTCCCCGCCCAGAGGGAACACGCCCTCCGGCCAGCTGAGGATATATTTTCCCAGATGTTCACGGTGCATGGGCTCACTCCTCTCACAAGAAAAGAATACCATAAAATCCGGGGATGTGCTATAATAATGCCTGCTGAGAAAGAAAAACAGGCGGCAGCGCCGCCTTTCAAACTACAACTCTGAAGGAGAAGTTTACTATGTCTGGCACCCTCTATCTGGTCCCCACCCCCATCGGAAATCTGGGCGATATCTCCAAACGCATGGCAGACACCCTGGAGCAGGCGGACTTCATCGCCGCCGAGGACACCCGGGTCTCTCTGAAGCTGCTGAACCATCTGGGCATCAAAAAGCCCATGATGACCTACCACCGCCACAACACCGAGACCAGCGGACAGGCCGTTCTGGACCGCATCCTGGCCGGTGAGAACTGCGCTCTGGTCACCGACGCGGGTATGCCCGCCATCTCCGACCCCGGCGAGGAGCTGGTGGGCCGCTGTGCCGAGGCCGGCGTCCCCGTGGTCTGCATCCCCGGCCCCTGTGCTGTGGTCACCGCTCTGGCTGTCTCCGGTCAGCCCACGGGCCGCTTCACCTTCGAGGGGTTTCTCGCCATGAACAAGAAGAACCGGAAGGTCCATCTGGACTCCCTGCGCACCGAGGAGCGCACCATGATCTTCTACGAGGCTCCTCATAAGCTGAACTCCACCCTGGACGATTTGGTGGAGACCTTCGGCCCTGACCGCTCCGTCTCCCTGTGCCGGGAGCTGACCAAGCTCCACGAGGAGGTCCGCCGGACCACCTTGGGCGAGGCCGCCGCCTACTACCGGGAGAACAGCCCCAAGGGCGAATTTGTGCTGGTGGTCCGGGGCTGTGAGCCCCCTGAGGAGAAGGAAGTCACCCTGGAGGACGGTCTGGCGCTGGTGGAGCGCCTGCGCGCTGAGGAGGGTCTGTCCCTCCGGGACGCCGTCAAACGTGCTGCCAAGGAGCTGGGCCTGGCCCGGAATCAGCTGTACGATATGGCCATTGGAAAATAAATCGGAAAAATTAAGAAAAAATTAAGAAAGCGTTGGTTTTGCAATTTTTCGCAAAACCAACGCTTTTTTCGTGCTTGAGAGCGCCCGGATCAGGGCATCTCTTTCAGCTCCTTCAGACACTTGGAACAGACGTTCTTGCCGTGGTACAGGACGATATCCTTGGTATCATCGCAGAAAATACAGGCAGGCTGGTACTTTTTCAGCACAATAGCGGAGCCGTCCATGTAAATTTCCAGGCTGTCCTTCTCTGCGATATCCAGGGTGCGGCGCAGCTCGATGGGCAGAACAATACGGCCCAGCTCGTCCACCTTTCTGACAATGCCGGTAGATTTCATTTTTGAGATGTCCTCCTTTTGATGTAAAAATGTGAAAAACGATGGGTAAACATGCGCTTTTCTGGGAAATGCCACCTTCTGCTATCATTGTACTACAAAGAAGAGAAGTGTCAACTGTTTCACATGGAGTGAATGATGGAAAATAAAGGTCCATTTTTAGCTATTTTGTGGAATCTTGGCCTCCGGCCTAAAAAATTACAGGAAAAAGATGGAATAGCCGGTTTCCGTTCTTCGTATCTATAGGGTAGGAAAGGTGGGATGTTTCGTGACAATGTCATGGATCTGGACGGGGATGGTGGTGCTGGCGCTGCTGGCCGGGACGGCGGCGGGCCGGGGTGCTGAGGTGGCCGCGGCGGCGGTGAGCGGAGCCGGGGAGGCGGTGGAGCTGACCCTGTCCATGGGCGGTCTGCTGTGCCTGTGGTCGGGGGTCCTGGAGGTCATGAGGCAATCCGGCATGGCGGCGGGACTGGCCCGTCTGCTGCGGCCCGTGCTGGGCAGACTGTTTCCCTCGGCGGACCGGGAGACCATGGACAGCCTCTCCGCCAACGTGTCCGCCAACCTGCTGGGGCTGGGGAGCGCGGCCACGCCGCCGGGCATCCGGGCGGCCCGGGGTCTTGCGGCGGGACAGAATACCGCCAACGACGCTCTGTGCCTGCTGGTGGTGTGCAATTCGGCCTCCATCCAGCTGATCCCCACCACCGTGGCCTCGGTCCGGGCGGCAGCGGGCAGCGCCGCACCCTTCGATATCCTGCCCGCCGTGTGGCTGGCCTCGTCCCTGTCGGTGCTGGCGGGCATCGGGGTCTGTAAGCTGTGCGCCCGGTGGTGGAGGGACTGATGGAGCTGTTTTTCACCCTGCTGGCGCCCCTGATTTTGGCGGGGACGGCGGTGTTCGGGCTGTGTCGCCGGGTGGACGTGTACGGGGCGCTGGTCAAGGGAGCAGGGGAGGGGCTGAACACCGTTTTTCGTATTTTTCCGGCCCTGACGGCCCTGATGACGGCGGTGGCCATGCTCCGGGCCTCCGGGCTGTTGGAGACGCTGGCGGCCCTGCTGGAGCCTGTTCTGGGGCGGCTGGGCCTGCCGCCGGAGCTGCTGCCGCTGATGCTGGTCCGGCCCGTCAGCGGCTCCGCCGCTCTGGGGGTGGGGGCGGAGCTGATCCAGAGGTTCGGGCCGGATTCGGTCCTCGGCAGGACGGCGGCGGTGATGCTGGGCTCCACCGAGACCACGTTTTATACCATCGCCGTCTACTTCGGGGCCGTGGGAGTCACCCGGACGCGGTACGCCGTGCCCGCCGCGCTGTGCGCCGACTGCGTGGGGTTCGTCGCCGCCGCATGGAGCGTGAGGGTGTTGTTTGGGTGAAGTTCTTCCCATCCTCCGTCCCGCCGCAGCGGCGTTCCAAGGCTCCCATTGGGGGGAGCTGGCGGCGAAGCCGACTGAGCGGGGATACTTAAAAATACATCAACCGTCGATCCCCTCCCCCGTAGGGGAAGGCTAGGATGCGCCGCCGCTGCGGGACGAGGGACGAAAGATAGGAACTGAAACAGTTCCTGCCAAAGGCCCCCTTGTGTAAAGGGGGCTGTCAGCTTGCTGACTGGGGGATTGTAACCTGTATGACCAAGTTTGCTTGAGAGGTGGTCAAAGAACGGTAGATTACAACCCTTCCGTCACCAGTCTGCGGGCTGACACCGCCCCTTGCACAGGGGAGGCTTTTTCGCCTGCGGGCGGGACGAGGGACGATGGTTTGCTTTTACTGAAAATGCTCTGTTGAATAGTTGGCAGTTCGGGCGGCACCGGCGGGCCACGGTGGGAAAACGCTTCCGGCGGCAGTCTTTGCCACGCCCGTGGCGGGCGGATCATGTTACTCCCGTAAAACAGAACAGATTTTTGCCCAAGTGGGTGCGTAGCCGTCAATGCGGCAGATTTTGCGGCCCCTCGAAAACCCCTCATGCCGCCAAGCAAAACCCCCGTAACGGGGTCTGGGGTGCTGACACTGAAAGCCCCTGCTTTCGTCAGCACCCCAGCGGCGTTTTGGTTACTTTGTCGCTGTAGACAAAGTAACTCGCCCCGCAGGGCGAAATCTTCTTAATCGGCGGATAGAACCGGGGAAACCCTACCACCGCAAGCGGTCCCCCTCCCCTTGTAAAGGGGAGGCTTTTTATGCTTTGAGGCGAAACACCCCAAAACAAAAAACCGTGGGGTCAATCTTTCGACTGACCCCACGGTTCAAAGAGGGGAAAACATTAAAAAATGGTGCTTACTTTTTCTTCTTGTGCTTCTCCAGGAAGCTCTTCAGACCTTCCCAGCCGCCCTCAGGGACCTGCTCGCCCATGGACTCGCCGAAGGCGTGCAGAGCGGCCTTCTGCTCGGCGTTCAGGGAGGTGGGCACCTTCACGGTGACGGTGACGTACTGGTCGCCGCGGCCTCTGCCGTGGAGCTCGGGGATACCCTTGCCCCGCAGACGGAAGGTGGTTCCGGTCTGGGTGCCGGAGGGCAGGTCGTACTTGACCTTGCCGTCGATGGTGGGGATCTCCAGAGTCGCACCCATGGCGGCCTGGTAGAAGCTGATGGGCTGTTCATACAGGACGGTGGTGCCCTCACGCATGAACTTGTTGTGAGGCTTCACACGGATGCCCACGATCAGATCGCCGGCGGGGCCGCCGTTCTTGCCTGCGTTACCCTTGCCCTGCATCTTGATGGCCTGACCGTCGTCGATACCGGCGGGGATGGTCACGGTGACGCGGCTCTTCTTGCGAATGCTGCCCGCGCCGTGGCACTTGGAGCAGGGGGTATGGATGATCTTGCCGGTACCGCCGCACTTGGAGCAGGTACTGGTGGTGGCCATGACGCCCAGAGGGGTCTGGCGGCGGATCTGGACCTGGCCGGAGCCGTGGCACTCGGGGCAGGTGTCTGCGGTGGTGCCGGGCTGGCAGCCGGAGCCGTGACAGCTGTCACACTGCTCGGTGCGGTTCAGGTCGATCTCCTTCTCACAGCCGAAGGCGGCCTCCTCGAAGGTGATGGTCAGGTTGACCCGCAGGCTCTCGCCCTTCTGGGGTGCGTTGGGCCGGGGCTGGCCGCCGAAGCCGCCGAAACCGCCGCCGCCGAAGCCGCCGCCGAAGAAGGAGCCGAAGATGTCGCCCAGGTCGCCCATATCGAAGCCGCCGTAGCCTCCGCCGCCTGCTCCGAAGTTAGGGTCGACGCCCGCATGGCCGAACTGGTCATACCGGGAGCGCTTCTCCTTGTCGGACAGCACCTCGTAGGCCTCGTTCACTTCCTTGAACTTTGCCTCGGCGGTCTTGTCGCCGGGGTTCATATCAGGGTGGTATTTCTTGGCCTGCTTGCGGTAGGCCTTCTTGATCTCTTCATCAGAGGCACTCTTTTCGACTCCAAGCACCTCGTAGTAATCCCGTTTGTTCTCTGCCATATAACCTCACCTCTTTAGGTTAGGCGCACATCAAATGGTGTGCCTGCGGTGCTTTACGGCTCTTTTGTTCCAGCTGTGCGTTCCGTCTCCTTGAAATCCACAAAGGATTCCTGCGGAGACGCGCCTTCATCTGAAACAAAATTTCTCGTAAATCACCCTTGTCACACCATTGGCTGTGAGCCTTTTTGTTGCGTTGTTTGGAAAAGCTCGCTGTCATTTGCTCCCCGTTGTTCCGGATGCGGGCGTTGATCCGTTTGAAATCCACAAAGGATTCCTGCGGGCCTGCGCCTTCACCTGACGAAAAATTTCTCGGAATCTGCTCTTGCTGCGGAGAGAACAATGAGCCTTTTTTGTTTCGTTGTCTGGAAATCTCACATGATGCGGCTCTTTTGCGCCGGACGTGCGTTCCGGGGCAGTTTCCTGTCACACCATTTGCTGTGAGCCTTTCGTTGGGAACGGCCGCGCGTTTCTGCGGGCCGAATTGAAATCAGATATGAAAATTCTGTTTCCGGCTGCTGTACAGCCAGCTTTTGATTTTAAAGCATTTTCCCTCATATTGCAAGGTTCTGTCTTGAAATCAAAGTGCTGTAAATTAGCTTGAAACGGAACCATAGGCGGGGCCGCTGCCCCGCCTATGGTGAAGATATTTCAGCTTGGATGCTTACTTGTTGTCGTCGTCCACGACGGTGTAGTCGGCGTCGACCACGTCGGGACCGGCCTGAGTGTTCTGCTGCTGGGCACCGCCGTTGAAGCCGGCGCCGCTCATGTCGGGGCCGCCGGGCTGCTGGGCACCCTGCTGGGCGTACAGCTTCTCGCTGACGGCGTAGAAGGCCTTGGTGACCTCCTCGGTGGCGGCCTTGATGGCCTCGGTGTCGCTGCCCTTCAGGGTCTCCTTCAGCTTGCCCAGAGCGGACTCCACGCTGGCCTTGTCGTTGGCGTCGATCTTGTCGCCCATCTCCTCCAGGGTCTTCTCAGTCTGGTAAACCAGCTGGTCGGCCTGGTTGCGGGTCTCCACCTCGTCCTTGCGCTTGGCGTCCTCGGCGGCGAACTGCTCGGCCTCCTTGACGGCCTTATCAATATCCTCCTGAGTCATGTTGGTGGAGGAGGTGATGGTGATGTGCTGCTCCTTGCCGGTGCCCATGTCCTTGG
>SAMEA104404100__coassemble_2145_pt1 | contig 15697 bp, 14 predicted proteins | sample SAMEA104404100__metabat2_low_PE_092 | metagenome-assembled genome bin SAMEA104404100 (sample SAMEA104404100) | Balaenoptera acutorostrata | reverse complement strand
TCAGCAAGGACGCTATGATGTTTGCTCCCACCGCCACCGCTACCCGTGCCGAGGCTGCTTACATCATGATGAACGTGGACAACATGGCTAAGTAATTAGCTTAAAGTCCAAGGTCGTCACAAGCAAATAGAGAGGCCGGTCCCTCCGGGGACCGGCCTCTTTTTGCGCTGGACAGAAAAGGACCCCCGTGGACCGCCAAAAGCGGTCCACGGGGGTTTTCTCACTTACATATTTTGCAGGGCCACCCGGAAGCCCAGCTTGTCGATGAGCTTCATGTCGGTCTCGATGGTGTAGCCCGCGGTGGTCAGCATGTCGCCGGAAATGGCGGCGTTGGCCCCGGCGGTGAAGCAGGCCTCGCCCTTGTCCTCCATCAGACCACGGCCGCCCGCCAGACGGATGGAGGCGGTGGGATTGATGAAGCGGTAGATGGCGATGACCCGGCGCTTCTCCTCAAAGGAGAGGGCCTTCTGATGGGCCAGAGGGGTGCCGGGGATGGGGTTCAGGAAGTTCACCGGCACGGAGCGCACTCCCAGCTCCCGCAGGTCCAGGGCCATGTCGATGCGGTTCTCCATGGTCTCGCCCAGACCCATGATGCCGCCGGAGCAGATGCCCAGACCGGCCTCCTTGGCGGCCTTCAGCACCTTGATCTTGTCGTCGTAGGTGTGGGTGGTGCAGATGGAGGGGAAGAAGTCCCGGCTGGCCTCCAGATTGCAGTGGACCCGGCTGGCGCCCGCCTCCTTCACCTTGCGGAAGTTCTCCGGGGTGAGCAGGCCGAAGGAGATGCAGACCTCAATGCCGATCTCCCTGCGGATGGCCCGGATGCTGTCGCAGACCTGGTCCACCTCCTTGTCGCTGAGCCGCTTGCCGGAGGTGACGATGGAGTACCGCAGCACGCCCCGGTCGGCGTTGTATTTGGCGTGGGCCATGAGCTCCTCCGTGTTCAGCAGGGGATAGCTCTCCACGTGGGCGTTGTAATGGGCGGACTGGGCGCAGTATTTGCAGTCCTCCGAGCAGCGGCCGCACTTGCCGTTGACAATGGTGCAGATGTCGAAACTGTTGCCGCAGAGGACTTTCCGCAGCTCATCGGCGGCGGCGCACAGCTCCTCCAGAGGGGCGTCCACCAGAGACATGGCCTCCTCCTTGTCGATCAGCTTGCCGTTCAGCACCTCATGCTTCAGTTGTTCCAGAGATTCCATAAAAATTCCTTCCTGATCGTTCCGGGGCGCAGGAGCCGGACGGAACGGCCTCACATCGTAAACTATAATTTTAATAGGTTTACAAATATGATAAACCGTCAAGCGGAATCTGTCAACCGAAAGAAAGGAAAAGTTTACATTAAGGGGAAAAGAGCGCCCGGCAGTCTGCCGGGCGCTCCTCTTTATTCATAGATCTCCAGCATTTTTCTGGTGTAGATGGCGTAGCCCACGGACAGGACGGTGGAGCGGAACACGTTGGCTTCCACGTCCGAGGTGTGGTAGGAGGGCGGCTGGAGCTGATTTTCCCGGTGGAAGATCTCCCGCAGGGCGTTCTGGAACTCGCTGCACAGGTAGTTATAGGCGGCCTCGATGGGGTAGGCGCTGCGCTGGATGTCCAGCAGACGCTTGATCTCCCCGATGGACAGGACCTGCTTGGCGATGGAGATATACAGCAGGTAGGCGATGTGCTCCTTGCTGTACTTTTTCCCCGTGGGCCGGGGCAGAAGGCCCTGCTTGACGTAGTTTGCTACCATGGTCCGGGTGATCCAGCCGTCTGCATTGTCGCCGAAAATGGGTTTGAGGATGTACACCACCTCGTCCAGCACCTGCTCCAGATAGAGATTGATCCTGGGCAGTTCTTCGTAGCGAGGCATGGAAAAATCCGTGATTTCCCTGGTGATCTCCTCGATTTTTGTTGTGTTCATGATATCACCCCTAAATTCCCGCTTATTCTACCATAAAATAATGCCATTGACAAGTTATTGTAAAATATATAATATAGTATTAAAAACCTGATTATGGGATTTTTAAAAAACTGTTTAAGAGGTAATGATACTATGAAATGGACCATTGCGTTTGATTCCGGCTGTGATCTGCGGGACCTCCCTGTGAACGGGGCTGCGGAACTGGTACTGGTGCCGCTGAAGATCCGGCTGGGAGACAGCGAGGTGGTGGATGACGGCTCCACCTCTATGGAGGAGCTCCAGAAGCGGCTGGACAGCGAGAAGGTCAAGACCGGCACCGCCTGTCCCTCCGTGGGCGACTGGTACGAGGTCATGGAGCACGGGGAAAATGTGCTGGCCATCACCATCTCCGGCGCGGTGTCCGGCAGCTATCAGAGCGCTCTGGCGGCGCAGCATCTGGTCCATGATGAGGACCCCCATAAAAATATCTTTGTCATGGACAGCGTCTCCGGCAGCGGCACCATGCAGGCCCTGGTGGAGACCGCGCTGAAGCTCATCCAGGCGGGCAAGTCCTTTGAGGAGGTCTGTCAGGGGATGCAGGACTGCCGCAGCCGGTCCGAGATCTTCTTCCTCCTGCAAAACGTGGACAACATCATGTCAAACGGCCGTCTGAACCCCATCATCGGCCGGGCGGTGAAGGCGCTGAAGCTGTGCCTGCTGGCCACCGTCAGCGAGGAGGGCAAGCTGGGCGTGATCGCAAAGGTCCAGGGCTTCCGCAAGACCATGGACAAGGCCATCAAGGAGGCCATGGACCGGGGCTGTCACCCCAGAAGGATCATCATTACCCATTGTCTGAACCCCGACGGCGCGGAGGTCATGAAGACCAAGCTGCTGGAGCGGTTCCCGCTGGCGGAGGTGGAGGTGCTGCCCACCGGCCTGCTGTGCGGCTACTACGCCGAAAAGGGCGGCCTGATCGTGGCGCTGGAGAGCTGATAAAAAAGACCGGACGTATGTCCGGTCTTTTTTATCAAACATTATTGGTGGGTGACCCAGTAGCAGCCGTTGATCTCCTCCATGCCGGGGAGGTGGAAGATGCCCTTGCAGGCGTTCTGGTAGACGTAGAGACCTTCCCGCTGTTCCAGCAGATCCGCAAAGCCCCGGAGCAGGTACCGCTTCTGCTCGCTGCCGGTGCCGTAGATCACAGCGGCCCGGGCGGCGTGGAACCAGAAGGGCAGAGCCGCCGCGCCGATGAGCAGGGTGAACAGGGCGGCCATCATCAGGGCCATGTTGGGGCTGGTGTAGCTGAGACCGGGGACCACGCTGACCTCGGTGCGCTCCGGGAACTGGCAGGCCAGCCAGATGAGGGCGGGCGGCAGCAGGGACAGGTAGTTCAGCGCGAAGGAGACACGGGCATCCGCTTTGAAGCGGCCCGGCTGATAGGCGATGGGGGCGTACTCCACCCCCATCTTTTGCAGGACGGATGTGTCCGGGTGGATGATGGAGTCCAGACTGCGTCTGCACAGCATCAGCAGGGTGAGCTGCAATGCCGCCAGCAGGCTCAGACAGGCGAGGGCGCGGCCTCCGTCGTCCTTGAGCACAACAGCCCAGAGGATTCCGCTCACGGGCAGTACAGTGGTGTAGATCGTGTATCGGAGCAGCTTGGCGTTCATACTGCAGCCTCCTTTCAAGGTTCTATCGTTATCTTAGCACAAAGGCCAATAATTTGATAGACATATTTTAGACAAAAGTTGAAAAAATCGGAAATAAATCAAAAAAACAGGTGAAATTTGAAGAAAAACTTAGAATGGTTGGTTGTCTGCTCATCCTACCATTCTGTGGAAGTCCTGTTCTAGTATATCCCGGCCCGGGGTGCTTATATGCGGGGAAAGGCGAGAATAAAAGTATATTTTCGGGCCGTTATACTACCGCAACGAAAAAACAACGGCCCGGAGCTATGCTGCGAGCCGTTGTTTTTGTGAATTTGTGATACGGTTGTTGTGTGGTTCAATCAGCCGGGGAGTTTGATATCATCGACGTTGAGGGTGTATCCCATGACCTCGCCCACGTCGGTGATCTGGCCGGACACCACGATGGTGTCGCCGATAGACAGCTGAGAGACTGCATCCAGCTGAGCATCATTTTTGATTCGACAGGTGACGCCGATGATGGCCCAGTCGTCATTGGCATCCACAATGGAGATATAATCGCCGTTGCTGTCAATGACATCCAGGCGGCCGGTCAGAGCGACATACTGGTCCTTATAGGTCTTGGAGGCGTTCAGAGCGTTGCCGTTCAGGTCGTTCATGAGGGTCTTGACATCGTAGGGGATGTATTCGATCTCAGGCGCGGAGACGGCGGGGTCATTCTCCACAACAGCACTGCCGGAGGAGGCGGGAGCGTCGGAATCCTGATCATCAGAGGAGGTACCGCCGATCATGCCGATCACGATCAGAGCAATCACAATAATGAACCAGGGACGGAGATAAATGGGCTTTTTGTTTTTGCCGCCGCACTTGGGGCATACCTTGGCGCTGGAGGCGATCTCAGCACCGCAGTGTTTGCAGGTTTTCATCTTGTTGTTTTTTGTATCCATGTCATATTCATCCTTCTCATTTTTTTACAACCGTTCACAGCCAACATTATACTCAGATATCTAGACATAATCAAGTGTAAAATAGAAGGATAAATAGGGATAAAATCTGAAATTACAGGAAATATGGATTTAAAATGGAAAAACAGGTGGATTTTCCGGGAAATCAGATGCTTTTGTTATACTTAGATATTTAGACATACTCAAGGTTATCTGCCACACCTATACTTAAATTAAGAAATATCGTGTGGTGGTGAGGAAATGATCAGTTATGAGCCCCTTTTTAGGACAATGCGGGAAAAAGGAGTATCTTCTTACCGCCTTCAAAAAATGGGTTTCAACCGTGCCACCTACTACTCCATCAAAAATGGAAACAGCGTCTCTACCAATACGATAGGGTTCCTTTGCAAGCTGTTGGAGTGCCGTGTAGAGGACATTATTGAATATGTAGATGATATAAAATAAGCAGGGAGGTACAACAGCTGTATCTCTCTGCTTTGTTATTTGAAAAGCAATTTATGGTCTTGATTCCGTATAGTTCCGCCTCCCGTGCAAATACTACCGCCAAAGGAAAAACAAGGGAGGGTATCTTCAACATGAAAGCAACAGGCATTGTCCGCCGCATCGACGATCTGGGCCGGGTGGTGATCCCCAAGGAGATCCGCAAGACCATGCGTATCCGGGAGGGGGACCCGCTGGAGATCTACACCGACAAGGAGGGCGGGGTGATCTTCCGCAAATACTCCCTGCTGGACGGGCTGTCGGATTTCGCGGGTCAGCTGTGTGACACCATGGGCCGCACCACGAACCGGGTGACCCTCATCACCGACCGGGACAGCGTGCTGGCGGTGGCCGGAGCGCCCAAGCGGGATTTTATGGACAAGCGGGTATCGGCGGAGCTGGAGCGGCTGATGGAGAGCAGACAGCTCTACCAGCACCGGGAGGGGGAGCCGGAGCTGCCCCTGTGCGACGGGGAACACTGTCTGCTCATCGACACGGCGGCTCCGGTGCTGTCCGGCGGGGACGTGCTGGGGTGCGTCCTCTTTGCCGGGGAGCGGGGCAGGCTCACCGGCGGCGAGGTGGAGTATAAGCTGGCCCAATCCATCGCGGGCTTTCTGGGCCGCCACATGGAGGGGTAAGAAAAGGGCACGGTAAACCGTGCCCTTTTTGCTGCTTATAAGCCGGACAGGGGAGCGGGGTCCCACTGGTCCTGTAACATGGCCTCCACCTCGTGCCGGGGACAGCGGTAGTCGCCCTCGCCCCGGCGGTAGAAGGTGCCGCTGTAGGGGTCTCTGCCGATGTAGACGGGCCGGAACTGGAAGCCCGCCCGGGGGACGAAGATGACCACGATACGGTTTCCGCCGCTCTTTAAAATCTGCACGTCCTCCGGCTCCAGGATGTTGGCGCTGACCACCCGGGGGTCGTTGACCATGGTCCAGAACTCCCGCACCAGCTCGTCGGGGTCGGGGATGGGGACGGAGTAGAGGGTTTTGTCCATGTCGTCCTCGGCCACCCCCAGCAGGATCACCCCGCCCAGGGTGTTGGCGAAGGAGGAGTAGGTCTCCCAGATGCTCAGAGGCAGACCGCCCTGGGCCCGCTTGGCCTCAATGCGGTTGTCCTCCTGATATTCGTTCAAAAATTCCAGATGTTCCATGGCGACCTCCTGGGAAATAGTCCTGAGAAAAGTATACCCTGAACCGGGTGAAACTGCAATCTTAACCGGGCAGATTGGCCCGCCAGAAGTCCAGGGCGTTGCGGTACATCAGCTTTTCGATGAACGCGGCCCCGTAGCCCCGTTTCAAGAGCAGGTCGGCCAGAGAAGCCTCGGCGGCGGTGTTAGGCAGGAAGTCGGGCAGGGTGGTGCCGTCGAAGTCGGAGCCCAGGGCCATGGAGTCCTCGCCGCCCAGCTCCAGCATGCGGTCGATGTGGCGGAGCAGGTCCTCCGGCTCCACGCCCTGACCGCCGTCCTTCAAAAAGTTGACGCAGAAGTTCAGCCCCACCAGACAGCGGCGGTCGAACAGTTCACGCAGCTGGTTGTCGGTCAGATTCCGCAGGTGTCCGCAGACGGAGCGGCAGTTGGAGTGGGAGGCGGCAAAAGGTTTCTTCGCCGTCTGGAACACGTCATGGAGGCCGGAGTCGTTGAGGTGGGACACGTCCACCAGGATGCCCAGCCGTTCCATCTCCGGGATCAGCTCTTTTCCAAACCGGGTCAGCCCCTGGTCGGACACATTGCCGGAGCCGATCTCGTTGACCCCGTTCCAGGTCAGGGTCATCATACGGACCCCGTCGGCGGCCAGCACCTCGGCCCGGGCCATTTTTCCTGCCAGCACACAGCCGTTCTCCACGGTGAGGATGGCGGCCTGCTTTCCGGCGGCCCAGGCCGCCTCCACCTCGGCGGCGGAGCGGCAGGGCGAGACCCGGTGGGCGAACTTCTCCATCTGGCGGTGGAAGCTGCGTTGACACTTCTCGTAGTAGGGGATGCGCTCTCCCAGCGGGAGGGCGTCCGGGGTAAAAATGGCGGTACACTGGGCCCAATGCACACCCTCCGGGATGTTGTCCAGGGAGAGGGCGGAGCCGGGCAGGTTCAGACTGTCCCGGTCCGGGTCCAGGGTCAGGGTGTCGCAGTGCAGATCGAATACGGCGTAAGGCTTCATGGCGGACTCCTTTCCAATGCTACAGAATACGGCCCGGGGCCGGGAAAAATGCGGACTCAGGGCTTCCGCATGGTCAGGCTGATGCGCTTTTTCTTCTCGTCCACGTCCACCACCCAGACCGTGACCACGTCGCCCACGGCGAAGAGCTCGGAGGGATGCTGGACCCGGCGGGGCAGCTTGGAGATGTGGACCAGACCGTCCTGATGGACGCCAATGTCCACGAACACGCCGAAGTCGATGACGTTGCGGACGGTGCCCTGGAGTTCCATGCCGGGCTTCAGGTCCTTGGCGTCCATGACGTCGGTGCGGAGGATGGGGGCGGGCAGCTCGTCACGGGGATCCCGGCCCGGCTTCATCAGCTCCTTGACGATATCGGCCAGAGTGGGCGCACCGGCCCCGCAGGTCTGGGACAGGGCCTCGTAGCCGATCTTCTCGGCCTTCGTTTTCAGCTCGTCCAGCTTGCCCGCCTTCACGTCGGCCAGAGTGTAGCCGCAGGCGGACAGCAGGGCCTCGGCGGCCTTGTAGCTCTCCGGGTGGACCCCGGTGTTGTCCAGTACGCTCTTGCTCTCCGGCACCCGGATGAAGCCCGCGCACTGCTCAAAGGCCTTGGGGCCCAGCTTGGGCACCTTCAAAAGCTGCTTCCGGGTGGTGAACACACCGTTCTCCTCCCGGTACTTCACCACGTTCTTTGCGGTGGCGGCGGTGAGGCCGGACACCCGCTGGAGCAGGGAGGGGGAGGCGGTGTTGGCGTCCACGCCCACGGCGTTGACGCAGTCCTCCACCACGCCGTTCAGCGTCTCGCTGAGCCGGGCCTGGGGCATGTCGTGCTGGTACTGGCCCACGCCGATGGCTTGGGGGTCGATCTTCACCAGCTCGGCCAGAGGGTCCTGGAGCCGGCGGGCGATGGACACGGCGGAGCGCAGGTTCACGTCGTACTCGGGGAACTCCTCGGCGGCCAGCTTGGAGGCGGAGTAGACGGAGGCACCCGCCTCGCTGACGATCATATAGGACAGGTTCCCACCCACCCTGCGGATGAGCTCCACCGTCATCTGCTCGGTCTCCCGGCTGGCGGTGCCGTTGCCGATGGCGATATGCTCCACGCCGTGCTTCCGGATGAGCCCGGAAAGCTTGGTGATGGCCTCCTGCTTCTGCCGCTCGCCATAGGTGGGGTAGACCACGGCGGTGTCCAGCACCTTGCCGGTGCCGTCCACCACGGCCACCTTACAGCCCATGCGGTAGCCGGGGTCCAGACCCATAGTGACCCGGCCCTTCACGGGCGGCTGCATGAGCAGAGGCTTCAGGTTCAGAGCGAACATGTGGATGGCGCCCTCGTCGGCCTCCTCGGTGAGGGTGTTCCGGATCTCCCGCTCCATAGAGGGCTGGATGAGCCGGTCGTATGCGTCGTCGGCGGCATTGCGCATGAACTCCATAGCGGCGGAGCCGGGGACCACGGCCCGGCGGACGGCCACGTGGGCGGTCTCCGGGTCCAGCGCCACGGAGACCTTCAAAATATTCTCCCGCTCGCCCCGGTTGATGGCCAGCACCTGATAGCCCTGCATCCGGTGGACAGGGCTCTTGAAGTCGTAGTACAGGCGGTAGACGCTGTCCTCGGGCTCCTTCTCGGCGGAGCGGGAGGTCAGCACCGCCCGGCGCAGGTACAGGTTCCGCAGCTCCTTGCGGATATCCGCGTTGTCGGAGATGCGCTCGGCAATGATATCGTTGGCGCCCTGGAGGGCGTCGGCGGCAGTCTCCACCTTCTTCTCCGGGTCGATAAAGGGGGCGGCGGCCGCCTCCACGTCCCGGACCATAGGCCCACGGGCGGAGAGCAGGTCGGCCAGAGGCTCCAGCCCCTTCTCCCGGGCGATGGTGGCGCGGGTGCGGCGCTTCTGCTTGTAGGGGCGGTACAGGTCCTCCACCTCGGCCAGAGTGGCGGCCTTCTCGATGGCGGCGGTCAATTCCCCGGTGAGCTTGCCCTGATTCTCAATGGAGGTCTTGACCTCCTCTTTCCGGGCGGTCAGGTTCCGCAGATACTGGAGCCGGTCGGCCAGCTGGCGCAGCAGCTGATCGTCCATGGAGCCGTGGAGCTCCTTCCGGTATCGGGCGATAAAGGGGATGGTGGCCCCGCTGTCGATGAGGTCGATGACGTTGGCAATGTGCTGTTCAGAACGGCCCAGCTCCCGGGCCAGGGTTTGGATCATGGTATCCATGGGAATGCTCCCTCCAAATTCAGTCTGGCTCTAGTTTAGCGGAAATGACAGAAAAAGTCTATAGCCCGGGGCCGGGATTCATTGGAAAGGCCGGGAGAGTGTGCTATACTGAGAGGCAGGAGGGATCATTATGGACGAGAAGATCAAAACCTTACAGCAATGGATCGACGAAAGCAGCTCCATTGTGTTTTTCGGCGGTGCGGGCGTGTCCACCGAGAGCGGCATCCCCGATTTCCGCAGCGTGGACGGTCTGTACAACCAGAAGTACGCCTATCCCCCGGAGGAGATTCTGAGCCACACCTTTTTCCAGCGGAACACCGGTGAGTTCTTCAAATTCTACCGGGACAAGATGCTCTGTCTGGACGCCCAGCCCAACCCGGCCCATAAGAAGCTGGCGGAGCTGGAGGCGGCGGGCAAGCTGAAGAGTGTGGTCACCCAGAACATCGACGGCCTGCACCAGAAGGCGGGCTCCGGGCGGGTGTGGGAGCTCCACGGCTCCGTCCATCGCAACTACTGCACCCAGTGCGGCAAGTCCTACAGCGTGCGGGACATTCAGGCCGGGGAGGGTGTGCCCGTGTGCGCCTGCGGCGGCCGCATCAAGCCCGACGTGGTCCTCTATGAGGAGGCGCTGGACAGCCGCACGGTGAACGGGGCTTTGGAGGATATCAGCAACGCGGATATGCTCATCATCGGCGGAACCTCCCTGGCGGTGTACCCGGCGGCCAGTCTGGTGACCTACTACCGGGGACACAGGCTGGTGCTCATCAACAAGAGCCCCACCCCCTACGACAGCCAGGCCGATCTGGTCATCAATGAGCCCATCGGCGCGGTGTTCAGTCAGATCAAGGTATAATCAAACGCCCCTGTCAGCCTCGGCCGACAGGGGTATTTTCTGTCCTCTCACAGGTTGGACGGTAGGACCATCCCCAACAAAATTCACAGAAATATACATTTTGCGGAGGGGAATTCCGAAAACTGAGCCGGTTCCGCAAAATGCACTTCTTGTCATTAAAGCGCTGATGTGCTATAATGATACCATTATTTCCGCAGGCCCTTCACGGCCGTCGGGGCTGTGCGGAGCGGGACAAGGTCCTTCCCCAGTCGGAAGGACCCCACGAAAGAAGGTTGAAGCATGAGAAGTATTCTCCATGAACAGCGAAAAAGCAGTATCACCGCAGCCTGTATCACCCTTGTGGTGGGGCTTCTGCTGGTGTTCTGGCCCGACCTGTCCGTCAGCCTGCTGTGTACGGTGCTGGGCGTGGCCTCCATTGCCAGCGGCGCGGTCTACATCATAGGATGGGTCCAGAGGCACAGAATGGGACAGCCCGCCTTTTTCATCCTGCCCGGCGTGATCCTGTGCGCCCTGGGCCTGTGGCTGGTCACCCGGCCCGGCTCGGTGGTGAAGCTGATCCAGTACATTTTCGGAGCCGTCCTGATCTTCCACGGCGTTGTGGACTTACAGGGAGCCATTGCCCTCTGGCGTCAGCGCTGGAACCGCTGGTGGATCGACATGCTGCTGGCTGCGGCCACGGTCCTGCTGGGCCTGGTCATCATTCTGAACCCCTTCGGCACCTTTGCGGCAATGGCCATGCTCACCGGCTTTGCCCTGATCTTTGACGGCGTGAGCGACCTGATCCTGATCCGGCGGCTGACCAAGGCCGTCCACGACTGGGACGACACCATTCTGTAATGTTCCCCACAGGGGAGAGAGGAGTCTTTTATGGTAGAGACCATTATGAAGATCAACGGAGTTATCAACTCCTTTGTCTGGGGCCCCATTATGCTGGTCCTGCTGGTGGGTACGGGCATATACCTGTCCTGGCGGTGCGGCTGGATCCAGGTCCGTAAGTTCGGATTTATCCTGAAAAACACCATCGGCACCCTGTTTAAAAAGCAGACCAAGGACCACGGCAAGAACCTGAGCCCCTTCCAGGCCATGAGCACCGCTCTGGCGGGCACCGTGGGCACGGGCAACATCGCAGGCGTCACCGGAGCCATCTTCCTGGGCGGCCCCGGCGCGGTGTTCTGGATGTGGGTCTCCGCCTTCTTCGGCATGTGCACCAAGTACGCCGAGATCGCCCTGTCCCTCCGCTTCCGGGAGGTGGAGCCCGACGGCACCCACAAGGGCGGCCCCATGTACTACATTGAGAAGGGCTTAGGACCCAAGTTCAAGCCTCTGGCCGTGGCCTTCGCCCTGCTGGCCGGTGTGGCCTCCTTCGGCATCGGCAACATCGCCCAGTCCAGCGAGATTGGCAGCGCCATGGAGAACATGTTCGGCGTGAAGCCCCTCATCACCGGCGTGGTGCTGGCCGCCGTGGTGGGCGTGGTCATTCTGGGCGGCGTCCAGCGCATCGGCCAGGTGACCTCCTATCTGGTGCCTCTGATGGCCGCCTTCTACATCATGGCGGGCGTGGCCGTGCTGGCCCTCCGCATCGGCGAGGTGCCCGGGGCCCTGATGACCATTCTGAAGAGCGCATTCAGCATGGAGGCTGTGGGCGGCGGCGTGTTCGGCTACGGCCTGATGCTGGCCATGCGCCACGGCTTCGCCCGGGGCGTGTTCTCCAACGAGGCCGGTCTGGGCTCCGCACCCATCGCCCATGCGGCCTCCTCCACCGAGGAGCCCGTGGAACAGGCCATCTGGGGCGTGTTCGAGGTCTTTGTGGACACCGTCATCATCTGCACCATCACCGGCCTGACCGTCATCCTGTCCGGAGTCTATCTGGTCCCCGGCGGTCTGGACAGCTTCGGCTCCAACGGCACCGCCGCCGTGGCAGCCTTCAACACCATCCTCCCCGGCACTCTGGGCGGAGCCATCATCCATATCAGCCTGCTGTTCTTCTCCTTCTCCACCATTCTGGGCTGGAGCTACTACGGCGAGCGCTGCTGGGGCTACCTGACCCACGAGAACAAGACCGTCATCAACGTCTACAAGTGCCTGTTCGCCGTCATGTGCGTGGCCGGTACCATGGGTTCCGGTTCCCTGATGTGGAACATCTCCGACACCCTCAACGGCATGATGGCCATTCCCAACCTGATCGCTCTGCTGCTGCTGTCCGGCGTGGTCACCAAGCTGACCAAGGACTACTTCGGCAAAAAGAAGCTGAGAAAGTAAAAAGAAAAGTGCCCGGAACACAGTTCCGGGCGCTTTTTTTACTTCAAATAGGGGAGAAGAGTCTCTCTGTCGTTGGGGAGGCTCCCTTCGGCCACCTGCTCCAGCAGAGAATGGAGCCACTGACCGATCTCCGGGCCGGTGAGCCCCGCCGCCACGGCGTCCCTGCCGTTGACGGCCAGATCCTTCAAGGTGAGGCAGGGCGCGGCGGCCAGATGCTCCCTTGCCAGAGCCTCGATGGCGTCGAACCGCTCCGCCTCGCCGGGGTGGTAGGCGGAGGCCCCGCTGTCCGCCCGCTTCAGGGCCAGCAGGTCAAAAAAGTTCTCCTGACCCAGCCTGGACAGCCACTTGCCCACCCAGCAGTTGGTGGCCTCCACGGGCAGGTGGTGCCGCTCGATGAGGAGCAAAACCTTGCTCCGGGTGGCCTTGTCCAGCTTCATCCGGGTGAGGGCGGTCCCGGCCAGCTCCACGCTCTTGGGGACATGGTTGTAGAAGTGGCCCTGACCGTTCTCGTCCGTGGAGAACACGGAGGGCTTTCCCACGTCGTGGAGGAGGGCGGCCAGCCGCAGGGCCGGGACAGGCGGCACCAGCTCCAGGGCCTTGACGCTGTGGGTGTAGATATCGTAGATGTGGTGCCAGGTTTTCTGGTCGAAGCCTACGGCGGGCTTCAGCTCCGGCAGAATCTGGGTTACGATCTCCGGAAAGTCCAAAAGGATCTGCACCGCACCGGGGGAACAGATGAGCCGCAGGAACTCGGCGGAGATGCGCTCCCAGGCCACCAGAGACAGATCCTCTGCGTGGCGGCGGATGGCGGCGGCGGTGTCCGGGTGGAGGTCAAAGCCCAGCTGGGCGGCCAGCCGCAGACCCCGGATGACCCGGAGCGCGTCCTCCTCAAAGCGCCGGTCCGGGTCGCCCACACAGCGGATCAGGTGATTTTTCAAGTCCTCCTGTCCGCCGAAGGGGTCGGTAATGCCCTCCGGCTCCCAGGCGATGGCGTTGACGGTGAAGTCCCGCCGGGCCAGATCGGCGGTGAGGCTGTCGGTAAACTCCACCCTGTCCGGGCGGCGGTGGTCGGAGTAGCCGCTCTCCTGCCGGAAGGTGGTCACCTCCACAGGCAGACCGCCGGAGATGACGGTGAGGGTGCCGTGCTTGATGCCCGTCTCCACGCAATGAAATTGAGCGCAGGCCCGCTTCATCTCCTCCGGCAGGGCGGAGGTGGCTCCGTCGTAGTCGTGGAGGGGGATGGACAGCAGGGAATCCCGCACACAGCCGCCCACCAGCACGGCCCGGTGTCCGTTTTTGCGGAGAACGTCCAGTACCTCCAGCGCCCGTTTGTCCCAGTTCAGCATAGTTTCACCTTCCCAATGATTTTCTCTAGTGTAACACAAAAAAGAGGGCGGAGCCAGCGGCTCCGCCCGGTTTTTTATTTTGCCAGCAGGCCCAGATTGGGGTCGGTGGCGAAGTTGTTGAAGGAGTACAGGACCAGGACCTGGTCGATGTTGTTCTCCGCGATATACTTCTGGATGCTGGACACGTTGTAGCGCAGGTCGAAGAGGTGGATCTCAGAGAAGCGCTCGGTGAGGAAGGGGGTCAGGGTGTCGGAGTAGGAATCCCGGATGACCAGGACTCTGGGGCCGTCATTCTGGGCCTTCACCACGCACAGAGGCTGATTGCCGCCCAGGAAGAAGGTGTACTTGTCCTTCTTCTCCAGCTTTTCGGGGTTGTACAGCGCACCCTCCACGGGCTTGCCGGTGAAATAGCTGGTGACGGAGACGCCCTCGCCGCTGACGTAGGTGTCAATGGTGTCGGGCTGCACCCAGCGCACGCCGGAGGAGGAGAAGATGGTGCCGTTGAAGTCCTCGGTGACGGTGGTCTTGGTGTAGTCGGCCAGATTCAGAGGGGCCATGCCCATGGACTCAAAGATGGCGTTGGCACCATAGAAGGCGCCCAGACTGGTCCAGTGGTGGTCGGTGCGGTAGTACAGGTCCTCGGCGGAGTGGGCGGCCAGAGCGGCGGCCATGTCCACGGTCTGGGCCTGGGTCTTGCCGTACAGCTGGCCGATGATGGACAGCTCGTTGGCAGTGGGTGCGCCCTCGGGCAGACGGTCCTTCCAGATGGTGGCGGCGGAGGGAATCAGGCCGAAGTGGACGGGGACAGGGGACTTCTCAGTCAGGGCGTTCAGCGCGTTGACGCCCTTGTCCAGCTGCTGAGGCTTGGGAGTGTCGATGCGGTTGATGAGCTCGCCGCCCTTGCCGAAGTAGACGCCGTTGTTCTCCTGCTTGCCGGTGAAGCGCTCGCACCAGGACTTCATGGACACCCAGAAGTCGCGGCCCACGATGTGGTCGGCGGTGAAGTCCTCGGCGTCCTCCATGAAGGAGCCGTCCTTCAGCGCCTCCAGAGAGAGCTCCGGGGCCTTGGACAGGAAGCGGTTCTCCAGCTCGGAGAACTCCTTCTTGGGCAGCAGCAGGCTGACGATGCAGATGCCGCCGATGAAGGCGCAGAACAGAGCGGTGAGGAGCTTGTGATAGTTCTTGTCAGACATAGTTTTTTGCGCCTCCTTTTAGAAACGGAAATAGAGGAAGGGGTTGTAGGTGCCGTCCACCAGATAGGCGGTGCACAGCATCAGCCCGGCCAGGATCAGCAGAGCGCCGACGATCTGAGCGGCGGTGCGGGGCAGCTTCTTGTAGAGCTTCACGCCCAGAGGGGTGGAGGCCACGCCCGCAATGATGAGGATGGGCAGGTAGCTGGTCAGGTAGTAGTGGGAAGCGCCGTTGACCAGAGGTGCGCCGCCCAGACCGAACATGACCTTCAGATAGCCGCCCAGCTGGGTGAAGTCCTCGATGGCGAAGATGGCCCAGCTGACCAGCACGAAGAACAGGGTATAGATGTGGGCCAGCACCTTGGGAGCCTTCTCCAGCTTGTCCAGCAGGAAGAACTTTTCCACCATCAGCAGGACCCAGAAGTACAGGCCCCACAGCAGGAAGTTCCAGCTTGCGCCGTGCCAGATGCCGGTGGCGGCCCAGACCAGGAACAGGTTCAGCATCCAGCGGCGCTTGGAGCAGCGGTTGCCGCCCAGAGGGATATACAGGTACTCCCGGAACCAGGTGGACAGGGAGATGTGCCAGCGCCGCCAGAACTCGGTGATGCTTTTGGAGATATAGGGGTAGTTGAAGTTGGGCAGGAACTCAAAGCCCAGCATCCGGCCCAGACCCACGGCCATGTCGGAGTAGCCGGAGAAGTCGAAGTAGATCTGGAAGG
>SAMEA104404100__coassemble_2133_pt1 | contig 15797 bp, 13 predicted proteins | sample SAMEA104404100__metabat2_low_PE_092 | metagenome-assembled genome bin SAMEA104404100 (sample SAMEA104404100) | Balaenoptera acutorostrata | reverse complement strand
GCGGATGTTCAGAAGAAGATTTTCTTCTCTGCACCATTTTCTCCTGTCCCCCGTCCCGCCGCGCGTTTCCAATCGCGCCGCAGGCGCACCACTTCTTTTCACTCTTCTCTTTTCTCTCTTCTCCGGCCGCCTGAGGCGGCCCCTCCCCCTCTCCCCTATCCGGCGTCGGTTTCCTTGAAAAGTCCGCTCAGAGGGCCTCTAAAGCCCTCTCTCCCCTATTCCGGGCAATCCCCCGACAATACAAAGAGCGCCCGTTCTCGGTTGAGAACGGGCGCTCTTTTTTCTTGTTAAACCGCGTCGTCTGCGAAGCCCTTGAAGCCCAGGCCCAGCACCTCGCTGGTCTCATTGACCACCACGAAGGCGTTGGGGTCGCACTCGCTGATGATGTTCTTCAGCTTGACGAACTCAGACTTCCGGACGGTACACAGCACCACGTTGGTGCCTGCGCCGCTGTACGCGCCCTTGCCCGCCAGAATGGTGCAGGTGCGCTCCAGCTCCTCAATGACCCGCTGGGAGATCTCCTCTGCCCGCTGGGTGATGATGCTGGCCTGGCTGGCGGAGCCGGTGCCGTAGAGGATCATATCGATGGCCTTGGTCTGGACATAGACGCTGATGAGGCCGAACAGGCCCGCATCGATATCCTCAAAGACAAAGATGGACATGCCCAGAATGACGAACTCGATCATCATGAGGGCACGGCCGATGGAGTAGTGGGGGAACTTCTTCTGGAGCAGGTAGCCCGCGATGTCGGTGCCGCCGGTGGTGTAGCCCGCCAGGAAGATGAGGGCCATGCCCACGCCCACGATGACGCCGCCGTAGACGCTGCTGAGCAGCCGGTCGCCTGTGTAGGTGGGACAGAAGGGGGTGACCATAAAGTCCAGCACGATGGTGACCAGCACGGTGGCAATGGCGGTGTTGATGGTGAAGCGGTGGCTCAGGTACTTCCAGGCCAAAATCAGAAGAGGGATATTGACCAGCAGGGTCAGGGTACCGATGGGGAGGTGGGTCAGGTGGTTGATCATCAGCGCGATGCCCACCGCGCCGCCGGGGGCGATCTGGGCCGGGACGATGAAATACTGGGTGCCCAGGCTGTAGATCAGCGCACCGGCCACCAGCAGGAAAATCTCTTTGAGCTTCTCTTTTTTCATAAAATTCTCCTCACAGACGCCAACCCCTCCGGCGGCTGTGTCGGATCAGGGACGGATGCCGTACTCCTTGATCCGGCGGCACAGAGTCTGTCTGGGAATCTCCAGCCTGCGGGCGGCCTCGGCGGCGTTGCCTCCGGCCTCCTCCAGGGCAGCGCAGATGATCCTGCGCTCGTAGGCCCGGAGGGTCTCCCGCAGAGGGCATGGGCCATCGGGCAGCGGCTCCACGGCGGGGCCGGAGGCCTTCTGCTCGGTCTCAGCCCGTACGTGGATGGCCTCCGCCTGGTTGTCCGTGAACTTGTCCCGTACATCCCGCAGACGCAGCACGCTGTCGCTGCTGTCCACCCTGCTCATGCCATACACGATCATGTGCTCCAGCTCCCGCAGGTTGCCGGGCCAGTCGTGCTCCTCCATTCTCTCGATCAGATCCCGGGATACATACCGGATCTTTTTGTGGAAGGTGGCGTTATGTTTGTTGACGTATAGCTTGATAAATGCGCGGATATCGCCCTTCCGCTCCCGCAGGGGCGGGATGTGAATGGACATCATGCTCAGGCGGTAGTAGATATCCTGACGCAGGTGTCCGGTCCGGATGGCCTCCAGAGGGTCCACGTTGATGGCGGCGATGACCTTCACGTTGACGCTCTTGACGTAGCGGGAGCCCAGACTGCGGAAGCAGCCGTCCTGGAGCACCCGCAGCAGCTTGGACTGGAGCTGGATGGGCATGGAGTTGATCTCATCCAGGAACAGAGTCCCACCGTCCGCCAGCTCAAATAAACCCTTGTTCTCGGTGGCTCCGGTGAACGCGCCCTTGGAGGTGCCGAAGAGGATGGACTCCAGCAGGGTCTCCGGCAGGGCGGCGCAGTTCTGGGCCACAAAGGGCTGATTGCGCCGGGGACCGGTGTTGTGGATGGCCTGAGCAAAGACCTCCTTGCCCGTGCCCGTCTCTCCGCAGATGAGGACCGGCAGGTCGCAGTCGGCCACCACCGGGATATAGTCCTTCACCTGCTTCATCTTGCGGTCCTCCGCGATGATGTCGTCCATGGTGAACAGGGCCCGCTCCCGGTTGGTGAGCCGCCGGGTGTCGTCCTCGGAGAAGTCCTCCGCCGTCAGCTGGATGGGCTCCACGTCGGGGGCGGACCCGCCCTCCCGCTCCTGGGTGGACAGGTCGATGGCCCCCACGATGTGCTCGCCCCACTTGATGGGGATGGACAGAGAGGTGATGCAGATCTCTCCCCGGCCGTGGGTCTTCAGGTGCTGATTTTCAACGTAGGCCGGGACCCCGCACTCCATGGCTTTGATGGTGGTGCTGGTGGTGGCGTCCAGATTCTCGTAGATCTCGAAGAAATTCCGACCGACCAGATCCTCCGACTCCCCGCTCTGGCCCAGCTTGTCGTTGAATTTCGCTGTGAACAGGATCTCACCCTCCAGATTGATGATGGTGATCCCGTCGATGTAGCCCTTGCCGTGAAACAGCTCCTGTAGCAGCTTCAAACCCGAAACGCCCCTTTCTCAAGTAGAATCGATTCTACTATGGTAGCAAAATCGGGGAGAAATGGCAACCTCTGCGAAAATTTTGATTCGGATCAGTCGTCAGCGGGACGGTCCAGAGGCAGCTTGAGCCACCACCACTTGAACACCAGGTTGACGATGATGCAGGCGGCCAGGATGCCGATATACATCAGGATGAACTGCCAGTGGGTGCCGTTCATCAGCATGATGGGGCCCATGGACCAGGCGAACATCTCGATGGGGGTGGTGAAGGGGGCGGCGAAGGCGGTGTCGTTCAGGGTCTTGGACTTGTTCAGAGGATCGACGATCCGCAGCAGGATAAAGCCGATGGCGAACACGCCGGTGGAGTAGCCCCAGACAAAGATGGAGCGCTCGAACCAGCTGCCCTTGTTCATGGCGGGGCCGAAGAACATCAGGGTGATGACCACGATGAAGATACCGAAGGCCAGCAGCAGAGCCAGAGGCACGGCGTATTTGACGATGACGGAGATCTTGATGGAGGCGATGCCGAAGAAGACCAGGTAGTCGGTGGCGGTGCCGGAGATTCGGTTGACCACGGTCTCGTCCACGTAGTGCTGGACGCCGGTCTTGCGGAAGATCAGGAACATGCCGATGGCGATGAGGAAAGCGATGAGGTAGTTGGGCAGATCCAGGCCGGTGGCGTTCAGGATCCACTTATTGACCAGCATACCGGCGCCGGAGGCGGTGAGCAGCAGAGCCAGATGCCAGGCCAGGGGGTCCAGCACCACAGAAGAGACAGTCTCCTTGCCCATGGGGACCCGGTCCTCTTCGTTCTTGACCAGGCCGGTGCGCAGATCGCCGGAGATGTACTGGAAGCCCTTGATGTACTTGGTCCAGCCGCGCTTGGTGCCGATCTTGATGAAGAACAGGCCACCGAAGATACCGGCCAGGATGCCCACGGTGGCGCAGGTCATGGCGATATCGGTGGCGTCGGTGAAGCCCATGTTGGCCAGGGTGGAGCCCACGGCGGCGGCGGTGCCGTGACCGCCGGAGAAGCCGGCTACCAGCAGCAGGCCGAAGCTGTAGTTGATCTCGGGGAACAGCTTGGAGATCACCAGGATGGAGAACAGAGGCACCAGGCTGAACTGGATGACCTGAGCCAGAACTTTATAGGAGAAGTAGGAGCCGATGCGGTTGACCTCGGCCTTGAAGCCCTCCTTGGAGAAGGAGAAGCCGTTCAGACCCACGGCGGCGAAGATCAGGATGATCAGAACGCCGGGGTAGGAGCCGATGTTATCGGAGAAGGGCAGGACGTTTAACCCCTGCTTGCCCAGAGCCAGAGCCATGAAGCCTGCCAGCATGCTGGCGGGGACAAAGAACTTCTGGACGAAGGACACCTTGGCGCGGATAAACTGTCCGATCAGAATAAAGACGGAAGCGATGGCAAAGTCCATCAAAAAATCTTGTACGGTCATGTTGGAAACCTCCTTAAAATTGGGGGGTGCTCAGAGGGGAGCGCGTCTCCCCTCTCTGAGCCGGATATGGGCTCGCCCCGGCGGCCCTGGGGACCGCCGGGGTCAAGCGGGGATCAGGAAAGGGAATCTCTCTTACTTATCCAGCTTGATGAAGTTGTCGGAGTGGGTGCCGGTGGCGGGAGGAGCCATGTCCAGCTTGCGGTCGGCGATGCCCAGGATGTCCTCGGGACGGATCCAGGGGCGGCCCTGGATGGCGCTGGTCTCCTCGTGGGTCAGATAGCCCTTGTAGGAGGTCAGCGCGCGGCGCAGGTAGCCGTCCTTCACGCAGGCCTCGGCCAGACCGTTGTTCAGGATGGAACGGAAGTGAGGCAGGACGGAGGCGGCGTAGGCGATGGAGGTGGACTGAGCGATGGCGCCGGGGATGTTGGAGACGCAGTAGTGGACCACGCCCTCCTCGATGTAGCGGGGATCGGCATGGGTGGTCTCGTGGAAGGTCTCGATGGCGCCCACGTCGTTGCTGATATCCACGATGACGGAGCCCTTCTCCATGGAACGGACCATCTCGCGGGTGATCATGAAGTTCTTGGCGTTCTTGGGCCAGCGGACGCAGTTGTAGACCACGTCGATGCTGGGCAGCAGCTTGGCGATATTGTAGTGGTTGGAGATCATGGTGTCGACCTCCTCGTTGAACTGCTTGCCGATATCGCGCAGGCAGCCGATGTTCACGTCCATGACGGTGACGTGAGCGCCCAGAGCGTGCAGCACGCCGGTGCAGGCGCGGCCCACGGTGCCGCCGCCCAGGACCAGGGCCTTGACGCCGGGCGCACCGCCCAGACCGTTGACGAACTTGCCCTTGCCGCCGTAGATGGACAGCAGAGACTCCAGACCCATCATAGCGCCCTGCTTACCGGCGGCCTCGCAGTTGGGAGAGCCGTAGCGGTGGCAGTCCTCGGCGGTGATGGAGATGCACTTGCTGTCCAGCAGAGCCTGGACCTCCTCGGGGTGAGCGGCGGGGTGGATGCAGGTCAACAGGATCTGGTTCTCACGCAGCAGACCGAACTCGCAGGGCTCCAGCTCCTTGACCTTGGTGATGAAGTCGCAGGTGGCGTAGACGTCCTCCATGGTGTCCAGCAGCTTGGCACCCTCGGCCACGTACTGCTCGTCGGTGAAGCCGGCACCCTCGCCGGCGCCCTTCTGGACATAGACCTCGTGGCCGTCGCCCACAATGGCGTCCACCTCGGCAGGGGTGATGATGGTGCGGTACTCACCGATCTTGATATCCTTCAACAGTCCGAATTTCATATCTCTCATTCCTCCATAAAATTTCTCACGCTGACATTTCAGCCTTTGCCCTATACATACAGCAAACAGCGTGCCAACTTTTGCGAGTCAAAATTCTATTTTTTTATGAAAAAAGACAGGGTTTTCCGGAGGCTTTCTTTTTTCAGCTCTTTTCCATATGCTCATTTATGGGCGTGTAGTACCATTTTCGGTCTTACGCTCATATTTGAGCGTTTCAAAGAGCACCTCTCCCCTGCCCCGCCCCGTTTGCGGGGAAATTTAAATTGTGTTATACTTTCCTTACTTTTAAATCCGCTGAAGCCCATACTCCCAGCCCTGTTCCGGGCCGGAGCCCGCCGGACAGGAGGTGCCATGTCCATGCAGATCGAACTTTCCCTGAAACAATCTCTCCAGCTGAGCCCCCAGATGCTGCAATCCATGGAGGTCCTGCAAATGGGCGCTCTGGAGCTGAACCAGTATATCCGGGAGCTGGTCCAGGAGAATCCCACCGCCGAATTACAGGAGCCCACCCGTTCCACCGAGCAGGAGGAACAGCAGTGGCAGCGGCTCCAGTCTCTTGCGGAGTACGACCGGCAGAACAGCCAGTATCTGGCCATGGACCGGGACCAGCTGGACCCGCTGGCCCGTGTAGGCACCGACGGCGGACTGGGCGATACCCTGCTCCGCCACCTGACCCGGCAGATCGACCGGACCGATGCCCCGGAGGCCATCAAGTCCGCCGCCCGGTATCTGGCCGCCTGTCTGGACGACAACGGGTATTTAAGGGACAGCCCGGAGGAGTTGGCGCAGGACGGCAACGTCTCCCTGCCTCTGCTGGAGGCGGCGCTGGCGCTGCTGCAAACTCTGGAGCCCGCCGGAGTGGGGGCACAGATTCTGTCCCAATGTCTCCTGCTCCAGCTGGACCGGCTGGGCGAGGAGGGCCCCGCTGTGGCGGTGGCCGCGCACCATCTGGAGCAGCTGGCGAAAAAGCAGTACCACGCCATCTCTCTGGCTCTGGGTATCCCCCAGACCGAGGTCCTGCGGGCGGAGCACACCATCCAGTCCCTCAATCCCCGGCCCGGTGCCGGGTTCGTCGAGAGTGAGAAGGCCGCCTGCTATCTGATCCCCGATTTAGTGGTGTCTGAGGACGAGAACGGGCTCACCGTCTCCCTCCAGGACGCATTCCTGCCCTCCCTCCGGGTCAGCGGCTACTACTGCGACCTCCACCGGGACACCCAGGATCAGGAGGTCCGGCAGTACCTCACAGAAAAGCTGCGGCAGGCCCAGTGGGCCGTCAAGGCGGTGGAACAGCGCCGTTCCACTCTGCTCCGGTGTGCTCAGGCCATCGTGGCCCATCAGGCCGCCTTCTTCCGGCCCGGCGGCCAGCTGGTCCCCATGTGTCTGGCCGATATCGCGCAAAAGCTGGACATCCACGAGTCCACCGTCAGCCGGGCCGTCCGGGAGAAGTATCTGGAATGTCCCCACGGGGTCTACCCCCTCAGCTTCTTCTTCTCCCGCACCGCCGGAGGCGAGGACCTGTCCGTCCATCAGGTGAAGGAGCTGCTGAACCGCCTCATCCGGGAGGAGGACCCCGCACACCCTCTGTCCGACCAGAAGCTGACCCTCCTTTTAGAGGAACAGGGCCTGGCCATCGCCCGGCGGACCGTGGCAAAATACCGGACGGAGCTGGGATTTTCCTCTGCGGCGGGGCGGCGGAAAACGCTGTTCTGACCCGGTTGGAACAGTTCCCCAGCTTTTCGCCAATTTTATACATCCTGTGTTTTCCAGTTTTCTTTCCTTGTGAAACCGTACAAAATAGGAAAATCCTATTGACAGTAGGCGAGTTTCTGCTATAGTAAGGAAAGAAACTGTGCGATTCGCACGAGCAAAAGGAGCATACGAATTATGATTTTCGAGAAATTATGTTCTCTCATTTCTGAGCAGTTTAACGTCGACGCCGACGCCATCACCCTGGAAACCTCCTTCACCGACGATCTGAACGCCGATTCCGTCGACATTGTCGACCTGTCCATGGCCCTTGAGGAGGCCTTCGACATCGACGAGATGGACGAGGAGGAAGCCGCTTCCATCGCCACCGTGGGCGATCTGGTTCGTTACTTACAGAACAAGCTCGACTGAACCGTAAATCTATAAATTTTGTGCAGCTCCGCCCTACGGCGGAGTTTTGCCTGTCCGAGGAGAATCTTATGGAGACCTTAGAGGAAAAACTTGGTTACACCTTCCAAAACCGCAAGCTGCTGGAGAATGCGCTGACCCACAGCTCCTGCGCCAACGAGAGCGGCGGCCGTCTGGCCAGCAATGAGCGCCTGGAGTTCCTGGGCGACTCCATTCTGGGCATGGTGGTGGCCGATCACCTGTTCCGCAACCACCCCGACCTGCCCGAGGGCGTGCTGACCCGCACCCGGGCCGCGCTGGTGTGCGAGGACAGTCTGGTGGAGGTGGCCGAGGCTCTGGACCTGGGCAAGTACCTGCTGCTGGGCAAGGGCGAGGAGGCCGGAGGCGGCCGCCAGCGGCCCTCCATCCGGGCAGACGCCGTGGAGGCCGTGCTGGCTGCGGTCTATCTGGACGGCGGTCTGGGCTCCGCCCGTAAGATCATCCAGAAGTACGTCCTCAGCAAGGAGATCGAGGGCCTGACCAAGCCCCGGGACTACAAGACCGCCCTGCAGGAGCTGGTCCAGCGGGAGAACGGCCAGGTGCTCCAGTACCGCCTCACCGGCGAGTCCGGCCCCGACCACGACAAGCGCTTCTTTGTGGAGGTCGCTCTGAACGGCAAGGCCGTTGGCTCCGGCACCGGCCGCAGCAAGAAGGAGGCCGAGCAGATGTCTGCTAAGGCCGCCATCGACGCGCTGAGCAAGTAAATAGAAAAAGCACCGCTGAATCGGATTCAGCGGTGCTTTTTTATTTTTAAGGGGTTTCGTCCCTGTGCCATCTCCTGCCGTCCCTCGTCCTTCGTCCCGCCCGCAGGCGAAAAAGCCTCCCCTGTGCAAGGGGAGGTGCCCAAAGGGCGGTGGGGTTGTCCGTTTCCTGTCACGTACAATCCCCCAGCCGCCAAGGCGGCAGCCCCCTTTACACAAGGGGGCCTTTGGCAAAACCGTTTCAAGTCCTGTCCATCGTCCCGCCCGCAGGCGAAAAAGCCTCCCCTGTACAAGGGGAGGTGTCACCAGTGCGCACACTGGTGACGGAAGGGTTGTAATCTTCCGTTCTTTGACCATCTCTCAAGCAGGGCAGCTAATGCAGGTTACAATCCCCCAGTCAGCAAGCTGACAGCCCCCTTTGCACAAGGGGGCCTTTGGTAAAAACTGTTTCAGATCCTGTCTTTCGTCCCTCGTCCCGTCCGTGTGCGGGGACGGCAGCCCTCTTACCGCACAACCAGCAGAATCACTCCGCAGGCCACGCCCACCAAAGCAAACACGCACCCGCCGAAGCGGATATTCCAGATATAGAGCCGGGAGGGCTCGCTGGTTCCATCGTGCTTCCAAGACTCCAGCAGGTCATACATCAGCCCCGGCTTGCAGAGCATGGTGAGGCCCAGGACTACCAATAAAACGCATAAAATCAGATACATGGTCCACCCTCCTCTGAACTAAAAAATGCCCTTGGTTCTATCCCCATCCTATCACAGCTTCTCTCCCAAAACAAGAAAAACCCCGCACCGGATCTTCTTCCGGTGCGGGGTTTCTGTATGTTTGACTTAGTTCAGGAAGTCGCGCAGCTTCTTGCTGCGGGAGGGGTGGCGCAGCTTCCGCAGGGCCTTGGCCTCGATCTGGCGGATACGCTCGCGGGTGACGTTGAACTCGCGGCCCACCTCCTCCAGAGTGCGGGTGCGGCCGTCCTCGATGCCGAAGCGCAGCTTCAGCACCTTCTCCTCACGGGGCGTCAGGGTGGCCAGGACCTCCACCAGCTGCTCCTTCAGCAGAGTGAAGGAAGCGGCCTCGGCGGGCTCGGAGGCGTCCTCGTCGGGGATGAAGTCACCCAGATGGCTGTCCTCCTCCTCGCCGATGGGGGTCTCCAGGCTGACGGGCTCCTGAGCGATCTTCAGGATCTCACGGACGCGCTCCACGGGCATGCTCATCTCGGCGGCGATCTCCTCGGGGGTGGGATCGTGGCCCAGCTCCTGGAGCAGCTGACGGGACACGCGGATGACCTTGTTGATGGTCTCCACCATATGGACGGGGATGCGGATGGTACGGGCCTGGTCGGCGATGGCGCGGGTGATGGCCTGACGGATCCACCAGGTGGCGTAGGTGGAGAACTTATAGCCCTTGGTGTAGTCGAACTTCTCGACGGCCTTGATCAGGCCCAGATTGCCCTCCTGGATCAGGTCCAGGAACTGCATACCGCGGCCCACATAGCGCTTGGCGATGGAGACGACCAGACGCAGGTTGGCCTCGGCCAGACGCTGCTTGGCGCGGTCGCCCCGCTTGACCAGCTTGTTCAGCTCCTTCTTCAGAGCCTCGGGGATCTCCTCACCGGCCTTCTCCATCTCCTCCAGCTGCTCCTTGGCGGAGACACCGGCCACCATATCCTGAGCCAGAGCGATCTCCTCGTCGGAGGTCAGCAGGTTCACCTTACCGATCTCCTTCAGGTACATGCGGACGGGGTCGTCGGTGCCGAAGGAGTCGGCCATGCTGCCGGTGTCCACCATCTCCTCCTCGGAGATATCCTCCATGGACTCCATGGGAGGGTCCATGTCGTCGGGCATCTCGGGGATGTAGTCCTCACCCACGGTGTTGATACCCAGGTTCTCCAGAGTGTCATAGATCTTCTCCATCTGCTCGTTGTCCAGATCCATGTTCTCCAGCACGTCCAGCAGCTCGGCAGAGGACAGATTGCCCTTCTTCTTGCCGCGCTCGATCAGGTCAGCCAGCTTCTCAGCGCCGGGCATACCGGCCACCAGCTTCATAATCTCGACCTTACCGGTCTCCATACGGCTCTGGATATCGGCGCGCTTGTCCAGCTTCTCCTGCTGGGCGGCGCTGATGGTGTGAACAGTACCAGTCTTTTTGGTGCTCATTATTTCTCCTCCATATATGCTTTCTTTTCCTGATATCTTCTTTGTGCGGCCAATAACAGGTCGTCGCCCTGTCCGCTCCCGCGTCGGAGCGCCTCACCGCGAATAATACTGATGTAGTCCCGGATGGACTGGCTGCTGTTGGCAACCGACTCGGGCTGGGAGGCCACCTGTGCCAGATGGTCCATCTCCTCCCCGGTCAGCTCCTCCGCCAACGTGCCCAGAGTGGTGTTCATGCCCTGCTCCGCCTGTCCGCGCAGCCGGTCGAACACCTTCCCCAGCAGAGGCGAGGAGAACTCCCCGCCCGTGATATCGCCCATGTCCCGGACCAGTCCGGGGTCCAGCAGCAGCAGACGGATCAGCCCCTCCTCGGCCATGGCAGAGCGGATATTCTCATACCGCAGGCCTCTGGCCTTGGGCTGGAGCTGGCTGGCGGGAGACAGGTCCCGGCGCTCCTGCTGCTTCTGTGCCTTTCTGATGCGCTGCTTCAGCGCCCGGTTGACCTCCTGAGCCATGGTCTCAGGGGTGACCCCTGCGGTTTTCGCCGCATGGCCGCCGTAGATCTCCCGCTCCACCGCACTATGTAAGGTGGAGATCAGCTGGGCCGCCTCCTGGAGGAAGGCTACCCGCTGGGCGTCGTCCTCCAGATCGAATTTTTTCTGAATTTGCGCCAGGCGGTAGTCCACCTGGTTCTCGCTCCGGTCCAGCAGCCGGAGAAACGCCTCCGGGCCGTGGGCCTTGATGAACTCGTCGGGGTCCTTGGCTCCCTGCATCCGCAGGACCCGCACCTTCATGCCCGCCCGCTCCAGGATGGGAATGGCCCGCTGAGCGGCGGACACGCCCGCGCCGTCGCCGTCGTAGGCGATGATGGCGTCCTTGAAGTAGCGGGACAGCAGCTGTGCGTGTTCCTCGGTCAATGCGGTGCCCAGAGAGGCCACGGCGCTGTCGAACCCGGCCTGATGGAGGGAGATGGTATCCATATAGCCCTCGGTCAGGATGACCCGCCCCGCCTTCGTCTTTTTGGCGATGTTCAGGGCGAACAGGTTTCGGCTCTTATTGTAAACCGGCGTATCCGGTGAGTTCAGATATTTGGGGGTGGAGTCGTCCATCACACGCCCGCCGAAGCCGATGACATTGCCCCGCACGTCGATGATGGGGAACATGACCCGGTTGCGGAAGCGGTCATAGATGCGTCCGTCCTTGTTGCTGACGGCCAGACCGGCGTCCAGCAGGTCCCGCTTGTCGTAGCCCTGCTTGGACAGCTCGTTGATGAGGGCGTCCCAACTGTTGGGGGCGAAGCCCAGTCCGAAGCGGGTCAAGGTGCCCTTGGAGAGGCCCCGGCGCCGGAGATAGTCCAGACCGGCCGCGCCCTGGGGCGCGTACAGCCAGCGGTGGAAGGCCCGTGCCGCCTGCTTGTTGATCTCCAGCAGCTTCTCCCGGCGCTCTCTGGCACCGGCGGACTGTCGGCTCATCTCAGGCATGGCCATACCGGCCCGCTTGGCCAGCACCTCCACCGCGTCACGGAAGGAAAGATTCTCCATCTCCATGACGAAGTTGATGGCGCCGCCGCCCTTGCCGCAGCCGAAGCACTTGTAGATCTGGCGGTCGGGGACCACGTGGAAGGACGGGGTCTTTTCGCTGTGGAAGGGACAGCAGCCCCAGTAGCTGCTCCCCTTTTTGGTCAGCCGCACCGACTCGCCTACTAAGTCGACAATGTCGGTCCGGGCCATAAGCTCGTCCAAAAATCGTTCGGGAATTGGCAAATTGGTTCCTCCTCCCAGTTGAAATCAATTACTTTAAGGTCCAGCCCTCCGGAATGAAGAGCTCCTGGAACTGTGCCACCGCGTAGGGGTCGGTCATGCCTGCGATATAGTCGCAGATGGCCCGGTCCTCTCCGTCCTCGGCGGCGATGGTGAGAAAGTCCAGGGGCAGCTCCCCGGCGTTCTCCTTATAATAGAGGAACATCTGGCGGATCAGCTCTCCGGCCTTGCGCTCCTCGCTGCGGGCCAGACTGCTGGCGTGGATGCTCTCGTGGACGAACTCCCGGAGCAGGTCGCTGGCCTCCTCCACCGCCTCAGAGCGGCAGATCTCGTCCCGGCCCCAGCTGGACTGGACCGCGTCGTTCACCATGGTGTTGATGCGCTCCCGCTGGGTGAAGCCCAGGGCCTTGGAGGCGTCCAGAGGGATATCCATGGGGTAGATGACCTTGGCCCGCAGTGCGTCCTCGATATCGTGGTTGATGTAGGCGATCTGGTCGGCCAGACAGACCACCTGACCCTCCAGAGTGGTGGCCTTCTTGCCGTCAGAGCTGGACAGGATGCCGTCCAGCACCTCCCAGGTCAGGTTCAGGCCCTCGCCGTCGTTCTCCAGTCGCTCCACCACCCGGATGGACTGCTCGTAGTGGTTGAAGCCGCCGGGCAGCAGGCTGTTCAAGGCCTTCTCACCGGCCACGCCGAAGGGGGTGTGGCCCAGATCGTGGCCCAGAGCGATGGCCTCGGTGAGGTCCTCGTTCAAGGACAGGGCCCGGGAGATGGTCCGGGCGATCCGGCTGACCTCCAGCGTGTGATTCATGCGGGTGTAGTAGTGATCCCCCTTGGGGTCCAGAAATACCTGGGTCTTATGCTTCAATCGGCGGAAGGCCTTGGAGTACAGGATGCGGTCCGTGTCCCGCTGGAAGCAGGTACGGATAGCGCAGGGCTCCTCCTGACGGGCCCGTCCCTTGGACTGGTCCGCACGGCAGGCCAAATGGGAGAGCATAATACCCTCCCGGCGCTGAATCTGTTCGCTCAGAGTCTCTGACCGCAGCGACATGGCTGGGCCTCCTTTCGTCTAACAGCGGAAATTCTTCTCATACTACTTATATACGCAGTCTGCGGCTGAATTCCTTCTAAAATTTCAAAAAATTTTTTGATCCCCCAGATACCACAAAAGGACTGCCGCGGTGTCTGCGCGGCAGTCCGATTTGATATGGGAAAATTACTTCTTGCTCTTGCCTGCGCCCACCAGGATGTAGACGATGGAGCAGATGGCCAGCATGAAGGGGTAGAACAGCTTGGGCATGATATCGAAGGCAGAGATGGTGTTGCCCAGCTCGTTGGCGGCGGTGACGGCCAGCAGCATCTGAGCGCCGTAGGGGATCACGCCCTGGAAGATGCAGGAGAAGGTGTCCAGCAGGGAGGCGGACTCCTTGGGGGTGATGCCGTACTCCTGGCTGATGTCCTTGGCGATGGGACCGGCCATGACGATGGCCACGGTGTTGTTGGCGGTGGCGATGTCCATGGCACCCACCAGCAGGCCCACACCCAGACGGCCGCCCACGCGACCCTTAAAGACGCGGTGGATGAAGCTCAGCAGGGCCTCGAAGCCGCCGTAGGCCCGGATCAGGCCGCACATGGCGGAGACCAGCACGGTGACCATGATGGTGTCATACATACCGGAAGCACCGTCGCCCATGTTCTTCAGCAGCTCCAGCGCAGTGACGGTGCCGGTGCCCAGGGTGATGACCAGACCGGACAGGATGCCGGCCAGCAGGACGAAGAACACGTTCAGACCGGCAATGCCGCCCACCAGAACCAGCAGGTAGGGGATCAGCAGCATCATATTGTACTCAGGGGTCTCGATGGCCTGGACGTTGGCGCTGACAGAGGAGAACAGGATCAGGCCCAGGGTGATGATGGCAGCGGGCAGAGCGATCTTGAAGTTGGCGAAGAACTTGTCCCGCATGGCACAGCCCTGGGTGTTGCAGGCGGCGATGGTGGTGTCAGAGATGAAGGACAGGTTGTCGCCGAACATGGCGCCGCCCATGACGGAGCCGATGCACAGGGGCAGGGAGAAGCCGGACACGTTGGACACGGCCACGGCGATGGGTACGATCAGGGTGATGGTACCGCAGGAGGTGCCCATAGCGGTGGACACGAAGCAGGATGCGATGAACAGGACAGCCACGGCGGCCCAGGGGGGCGTGACGGACAGCAGGAAGTAGGCCACGGCCTCGGCGCTGTCACGGCCGGTGACGCCGACGAACACGCCTGCCACCAGGAAGATGAGCACCATGGTCATGATGTTCTTGTCTCCCACGCCCCGGGCCACCAGCTCCAGCTTCTCGTTGAACTTGACGCCGCGGTTTTGCAGGAAGGCCACCAGCAGGGCCACCAGGAACACCACCACGATGGGGATGCTGTAGAAGTCATTCAGCGCAATGCCCAGGCCCAGGTACAGGACCAGGAACACACCGATGGGCAGCAGCGCAATGGGATTGCTTTTTACCGATTTTTCTTTCAAATCCATAAGGATATCCTCCTTTTATGCACACATAGATACATTGTATGTGAAACTGACCGCTATGTCAATTACATATCCGCCTAAGAAGGCCGAAAAAACGTGGTTTTCCTATGTATTTTGGTGTAAGTTTTGATTTGGTGGACATAAAAAGTCCACTGACCCGGTCCGGAGGGGTCAGCGGGAGAAAATAAAAGCTCCCGGCCCCAAGGGACCGGGAGCAGATATTCAAACTTGATCCGTCGATCAGGCCTTCCACAGACCGTGCAGGTTGCAGTACTCGTAGACGGCGACGACTTCCTCACCCTCAGCCAGAGCGAAGACGGCCTCAGGCTTCTCCTCGGGCTTCAGATACTTGATCTGGCTGCCCTGGTTGGTCTCCAGAGCGATCCACTGGATGAAGTGGGCGGGCATCATGGGGTGCTCGACGGAGCCGACCTTGACGCTGACCTTGGAACCCTCGACCTCGACGACGGGGATGTGCTTCTCGTGGGCAGCCTCGACGGTGCCGGGGACCAGCTCGGTCATCTTCTGACCGCAGCACATAACAGGCACGCCGCTGGCGTGGACAAAGGTAACCATGTTACCGCAGTGCTCGCATACATAGAACTTCATAACAGTAATTCCTCCTATTACTAATATACCCGAATTATAATATAGCCCCTCCCCATCTGTCAAGCATTTTATCCGACAGCCTGAGATAGGGCTTTTTCCTCCGGGCGCGTGAGCGGGCAGTACCACTCCTCCGTCGGATACCGCCCTGTCTATATTGTCCTCTCTTTGCCGGAAGATTGCAAGGGGTTTTAAAAATTTGCGCCTCTTTTCTTCCTATTTTAACCCATTTCGGGTCATGAAGATACCCCCTCCCCTGCCTGTTTTTTCCTTCTGTGGAGAATGCCGTCGGTTAGCGTCGGAAAACCATCTGCCTTTGGGGGTTGACAGCCCTCTCCCCTCTGGGTTATAATGTTTAGGCACAACAGAACAGATGCAGGTGTAGTTCAATGGCAGAATGTCAGCTTCCCAAGCTGAACACGCGGGTTCGATTCCCGTCACCTGCTCCAAATTGCCTGAACACTTTTGATGTCAGGGGCGCAAGCCCTAGAGCCTCAAGGG
>SAMEA104404100__coassemble_2038_pt1 | contig 16244 bp, 13 predicted proteins | sample SAMEA104404100__metabat2_low_PE_092 | metagenome-assembled genome bin SAMEA104404100 (sample SAMEA104404100) | Balaenoptera acutorostrata | reverse complement strand
TCCACGCCGAAGCGCTCGGCCAGCAGGTAGGGGTCCACCACGTTGCCCTTGGACTTGGACATCTTGCCGCCGTCCAGCAGCAGCCAGCCGTGGCCAAAGACCTTCTTGGGCAGAGGCATGTCCATGCTCATCAGCATGGCGGGCCAGATGATGGAGTGGAAACGGACGATCTCCTTGCCCACGAAGTGGACGTCGGCGGGCCAGAACTTGTCGTAGTCGTCGTACTTGTCGTTGAACAGACCCAGAGCGGTGGTGTAGTTGAACAGAGCGTCCACCCACACGTAGACCACGTGGCCGGGGTCGAAGTCAACAGGCACACCCCAGGAGAAGGAGGTACGGGACACGCACAGGTCCTCCAGGCCGGGCTTGATGAAGTTGTTGACCATCTCGTTCACGCGGGAGCGGGGCTCCAGGAAGTCGGTGTCCTCCAGCAGGTGCTGGACGCGGTCGGCGTACTTGGACAGACGGAAGAAGTATGCCTCCTCCTCGGCGTCCTGCACGTCGCGGCCGCAGTCGGGGCACTTGCCGTCCACCAGCTGGCTCTCGGTCCAGAAGGACTCGCAGGGCTTGCAGTACTTGCCCTTGTAGGTGCCCTTGTAGATGTCGCCCTTCTCGTACATCTTCTTAAAAATCTTCTGAATGGCGGCAACGTGGTAGTCGTCGGTGGTGCGGATGAAGCGGTCGTTGCTGATGTTCATCAGCTTCCACAGGTCCAGCACGCCCCGGGGGCCCTCGACGATGTTGTCCACGAACTGCTTGGGGGTGACGCCGGCCTCCTTGGCCTTGTCCTCGATCTTCTGGCCGTGCTCGTCGGTGCCGGTGAGGAACAGCACATCATAGCCGGTCATGCGCTTGTAGCGGGCCATGGTGTCGGTGGCTACGGTGCAGTAGGTGTGGCCGATGTGCAGCTTGTCGCTGGGGTAGTAGATGGGGGTGGTAATATAAAAGCGTTTCTTTTCCATACTGGATTTCCCTCCAATAATTAGTTTTCAGCGGGGGTGGGGACGTTCTGCCCGTAGACGTTGGGGACGGCGGCCAGGACCCAGGCCAGAGCGGCCAGAGACAGGGCCAGAAGGAGCAGAACGGCGGGGACGTCGTGGCAGAGCCGGAGCCGGTCGGCGGCGGCGGTGAGGCCCAGGACGATGCCGCTCAGCCCGCAGAAGAGCATTCTGCGGGGACAGACGTGGTCAAAGAGGCTGGCGGCGGCGTAGTACTGGCACAGGGTCAGCAGACAGGCGGCGGCCAGCAGGAAGCCGTAGTCCATGAGGATGGGGTTCACCCCGTTGGACAGGTGGATGGAGAACACCCAGACCAGACCGGCAGCTGCGGGGGCGCAGGCCAGCAGGCAGGTTTTCTTCGTCAGCTGATGCTTGTGTGCGTCCGAGGCCATGGACAGGACGGCCACGGCGGCGGGGATGCAGAGGGCTCCGCACAGCAGGACGGACAGGGGCGTGGTGACAGGGGGCGGGGCGGAGGAGCCCATAGCCTCGGCCACGTCCGCGGCCTCCCGCCACTGGGTCAGGAGCGCACGGCCCCGGGACAGCTCCATAATGCCCGCCATGACAAAGAGGGCGGCAGAGCCGCCGGACAGGGCCATGAGAGGTGCGGACCGGAAGCCCATCAAGGGCAGGAAGTCCTCCGGGGTCCGTCCGCCCCGAACCAGCAGGGCCAGCAGCACCAGCACCACAGCCAGCAGGGACACCAGCGCATAGGTGGAGGGCTGGCCGGAGACAAAGAACTCCCCAATGGGGTTGTAGGCGGCATCGATCTGCCACCCGCGCAGGAGGAAGCCCGCAGCGCCGCCCGCAAGGGCGAGGCCGGGGAGCAGGTAGATTTTTTTCGTTTGCATGGGGTATCTCCTTATTAAAGAAGTAACACCCGCTATCATATACCAGATGAGGGGAAAAAGCAACAGACAGCGGGCCATTTCTCTGATATCACAGGGATTTCCGCCCACAAAGGCAGAGCGCCGGAGAAGTTCTCCGGCGTCTCTGGAAGGCTTACAGTCTGGGTCGGCGGTGGCCGCCGAACTGGATGTACAGGGCCAGCAGGAACAGAGCCGCACCCACCAGGGTCATCAGGTTGCTGATGGGGGTGGAGACCAACTGCTTCTCATATAAAATCTGGGAGATGGCCAGGAACACCAGGTCGCCCAGCATCAGGTTCCGGGCCAGAGGGTCCATGCGCTTGCGGTCCCGGTCCTTGCGGTCGGCGATCTCCTCCTCCACCGCCAGCTTTTTGGCGTTCATGCTGGACTGGGAATGGCGCTTTTTATATTTCTTTTGGCTCATGGCTCAGGGCTCTCCTTTCAGAATGGTTGCGCCGCCCACCACCAGGTCGCCGTCGTACAAAACGACCGCCTGACCGGGGGTGACCGCCCGCTGGGGCTGGTCAAAGGTGACGCGGATGGTATCGGGGCCGGTCTGCTCCACGGTGCAGGGCTGCTCCTTCATGCGGTAGCGGACCTTGGCGTACAGACGGACGGGGCCGTCCAGCTTGTCCATGGGGATCAGGTTCAAGCGGTCGGCGGTGAGGGAGCGGGAGAACAGGCTGGCGTTCTCGGACAGGACCACCGTGTTGTCGGCGGGACGGACCTCCTTCACGTAGAGGCGGCCGTGGTTGGAGGACACCCCCAGACCCCGGCGCTGGCCCACGGTGTAGTGGATAATGCCCTCGTGGTCACCCAGCTTCACGCCCTCCTCGTCCACAAAGGGTCCGGCGGGGTAGTCATGGCCCCGCCACCGCTGGATGAAGGCGGCGTAGTCCCCGTCGGGGATGAAGCAGATGTCCTGACTGTCGGTGCGGTGGGCGCTGACCAGTCCGTGACCGGCGGCGGCTTCCCGAATCTCGTCCTTGGACAGGCGGCCCAGAGGGAAGAGGGATTGGGACAGCTGCTCCTGGGTCAGGCTGTACAGCACGTAGCTCTGGTCCTTCTCCGGGTGGGCGGCCCGGTAGAGCAGATAGCGGCCGGTGGCGGGGTCCTGCTCAATAATGGCGTAGTGGCCGGTGGCCACCTTCTCACAGCCCAGACTTTTGGCCTGCTCCAGCAGAGAGCCGAATTTCAGGCTCCGGTTGCACAGGGTGCAGGGGTTGGGGGTCAGTCCGGCCTCGTAGGCCCGGACGAAGGGCTCGATGACCTGGTCCCGGAAGTTCTGGGTCATGTCCAGCACCCGGTGGGGCATCCCAAGCTGACCGGCCACGGTCTGGGCGTCATATTCGTCTCTCGTCAGCTCCATGCCACGGGGGTCCAGCCACTCCGGGCTGGGGGCACAGACAGGGGACAGGCGGAGGGTCAGACCCAGCAGGTCATGACCGGCCTCCTTCAACAGCAGGGCGGCAGCGGAGCTGTCCACACCGCCGCTCATAGCGACAGCAATCTTAGCGCACATAATCGTTGTTTTGAATCTCCTTGCTTGATACAATAGGCAATATCTGCATATTGTGTGTGTATGTGTGGGCGATTTGATGAAATTATATCATATATCCCCACTGACAGCAAACAAAAATAGCGTGATTCGATGATAAAAGCGGAGGAAATCGGAAGATTCCCTAACTTTGCCACGTAACATACAGAGAGGAATCAAATACATATTGTATTATAATAGAAAAAACACAAAAGTTTGCCACAATATATTGTGTGGTATGCGAGGAAAATATGCTTGTCAAGTCTAGACAAAACAGAATGAGCGTGATACAATGAGCAAGCCGCACAGAGATGGGGAGATTTGATTTTCCTAATGTGTGCGGTATCATTATGCACTAATTTTGCCGTATCCGGCAAAAAACTACATAAATTACGGAAGAGATGATTTTCTCGCCGGGACCCCAACTTTACAGCCGCCGAAGCATAGTTACTCCGGGCCGCTTTTTGGAGCCGATGGTCTGCCACAAGATACTGTGTATCCTGCCCGGACTGCCCCATATTCATGTGCGCCCAAATGAAGTAACTATATTTTCATGCCAAATAGCGGAAATAAGGGTCCCATAAAGAGGAGAGCATCCCGAAATTCAGGGAGGAGACCGACGATATGGGAATCAAAGTTATCAAGCGCGACGGAAGTATCGTAGACTATGACAGAAGCAAGATCGTAACTGCCATTGAGAAGGCTAACAAGGAGGTGCCCCAGGAGGAGCGCCTGGACCGGGCGCACATCGACGCACTGATCGACCGTATCGAGGCGCTGGACCGCCCCCGTATGCTGGTGGAGGACATTCAGGACCTGGTGGAGAAGGGCCTGATGGAGGAGAAGAAGTTTGACCTGGCCAAGTGCTACGTCATCTACCGCTACAAGCGCGCTCTGGTCCGCAAGGCCAACACCACCGACGAGTCCATCCTGTCCCTGCTCCGCAACGAAAACGAGGAGCTGGCCAACGAGAACTCCAACAAGAACACCATGATCGCCGCCACCCAGCGGGACTACATCGCCGGCGAGGTGAGCCGGGACCTGACCCGCCGCATCCTGCTGCCCGAGCGCATCTCCAAGGCCCACGACGAGGGCGCCATCCACTTCCACGACGCCGACTACTTTGTCCAGCCCATCTTCAACTGCTGCCTCATCAACATCGGCGACATGCTGGACAACGGCACCGTCATGAACGGCAAGCTCATCGAGAGCCCCAAGAGCTTCCAGGTGGCCTGCACCGTGGTCACCCAGATCATCGCCTGTGTCGCCTCTAACCAGTACGGCGGTCAGTCCGTGGACCTGCGCCACTTGGGCAAGTACCTGGCCCGCAGCCGGGAGAAGTTCCGCAAGCACATGTCCGCCGAGTGCGGCGACCAGGTCAGCCCCGAGACCCTGGAGCGTCTGGTGGAGGACCGTCTGCGCGACGAGGTGAAGAACGGCGTCCAGACCCTCCAGTATCAGATCAACACCCTGATGACCACCAACGGCCAGTCCCCCTTCGTCACCCTGTTCCTGAATCTCCAGGAGGACGACCCCTATCTGGAGGAGAACGCCATGATCGTGGCCGAGGTCCTGCGTCAGCGTCTGGAGGGCATCAAGAACGAGAAGGGCGTGTACATCACCCCCGCCTTCCCCAAGCTGGTCTACGTGCTGGACGAGCACAACTGCCTCAACGGCGGCAAGTACGACTACATCACCGAGCTGGCCGTCCAGTGCTCCGCCAAGCGCATGTACCCCGACTACATCTCCGCCAAGAAGATGCGCGAGAACTACGAGGGCAACGTGTTCTCCCCCATGGGCTGCCGCTCCTTCCTGTCCCCCTGGAAGGACGAGGAGGGCAACTACAAGTTCGAGGGCCGCTTCAACCAGGGCGTTGTCTCTCTGAACCTGCCCCAAATCGCTCTGCTGGCCCGGGGCGACGAGAAGAAGTTCTGGGAGATCATGGAGGAGCGTCTGGACCTGTGCTTTGACGCCCTCATGTGCCGTCACAACGCCCTGAAGAAGGTCACCTCCGACTCCTCTCCCATCCACTGGCAGTACGGCGCCATCGCCCGCCTGCCCCACGGCGCTCCCATCGAGCCCCTGCTGTACAACGGCTACTCCACCATCTCCCTGGGCTACATCGGCCTGTACGAGGTCACCAAGCTGATGACCGGCGTGAGCCACACCGACCCCAAGGGCACCGGCTTCGCCATGAAGGTCATGGAGCGTCTGCGCAAGGCCTGCGACGACTGGAAGAAGGAGACCAGCATCGGCTTCGGTCTGTACGGCACCCCCGCCGAGTCCCTGTGCTACCGCTTCGCCCGCATCGACAAGCAGCGCTTCGGCACCATCGAGGACGTGACCGACAAGGGCTACTACACCAACAGCTATCACGTGGACGTGCGCGAGCACATCGACGCCTTCGATAAGTTCACCTTCGAGTCCCAATTCCAGCCCATCTCCAACGGCGGCTGTATCTCCTACGTGGAGATCCCCAACATGCGCCACAACCTGGAGGCGCTGAAGGAGGTCGTCCGCTTCATCTACGACAACATTCAGTACGCCGAGTTCAACACCAAGAGCGACTACTGCCAGGTCTGCGGCTACGACGGCGAGATCATGCTGAACGACGACAACCAGTGGGAGTGCCCCTGCTGCCACAACACCGACCGCACCCGGATGAACGTCACCCGCCGTACCTGCGGCTATCTGGGCGAGAACTTCTGGAACGTGGGCAAGACCAAGGAGATCAAGTCCCGGGTCCTGCATCTGTAAGCCGGGAGGGTTTTAAGTGAATTACGCAGACATCAAGCGTGTGGACGTGGCCAACGGCATCGGCATCCGGGTGTCCCTGTTCGTCTCCGGCTGTACCCATCACTGCGAGGGCTGCTTCAACCCTGAGACCTGGAATTTCGACTTCGGCCGCCCCTTCGGTCAGGAGCAGGTGGACGAGATCCTGCATCTGCTGGGCCGTCCCCAGATCCGGGGCCTGTCCCTGCTGGGCGGCGAGCCCTTTGAGCCCTCCAATCAGGAGCCCCTCATCGACCTGGTGAAGCAGGTCCGGGAGAAGTTCCCCAAAAAGGACGTGTGGTGCTACTCCGGCTTCCGGTATGAGGCCCTGGCCGACGGAAAGGTCGGTCAGCACAGCCGGGAGCTGCTGGAGCTGGTGGATATCCTGGTGGACGGCCGGTTCGTCCTGGCCGAGAAGGATTTCAGCCTGCGCTTCCGGGGCTCCCGGAACCAGCGCATCCTCAATGTGCCTCAGTCCTTGAAAAAGGGCGAGGCAGTCCTCTGGGAGGAGACCCGATAACATGCAAAGAGCGGTACAGCGAAAGCTGTACCGCTCTTTTTGTGCTTTTGGGAGTTCCGCCTCTGCGGAGGCGGGTTTCTTTACTTCGCGTACAGGCTCAATCCCACCAGCAGGCACCCGTCGATGTAGGGCAGTTTCTTTTCCTCCAGGTAGGCCACCAGCTCCGGGCTGGAGGCACCGGGCTGGATGACGATGGTCTTGAACTGCTTTCTGCACTCCTGCATCAGCTTCAGGCCCTTGGCGGGGTGGATGCACAGGTCGATGACGTCCAGCTCGCCCTCGATGTCATTGAGGGAAGCTAACTCCTTGCCCACGGGGTAGACGGTGTAGCCCTTGTCCAGCATCTTGTTTTTGATCTGGCAGGCGTACTTCTCCTCGTTGAGGGTGTCGCCCACCACGGCAAAGCTCTGCTGCTGCATGACTTCCTTCAGATTCATAAAAAATGCCTCCTGTCAGTTGTCTGTCCATTATACCACAGCCTTTCCCTGGCAGGAAAGAGCAAAAAACCGCCGTCTCCGAAGAGACGGCGGTTTTATCAGCCTATGTAAAGCTTGAATCCGGAGCAATTAGCCCAGGTTCAGAGCCTCCTTGACCTTGGCGATGATGTGCTGGCCGATGTCGTAGGAAGCATCGACGGACTGAGCGCCCAGGTGAGGAGTGACGATGAAGTTGTCGCACTCGAACAGGGGGGAGTCGAAACCGGCGCCCTCGGTCAGGCCGCCCAGCTCGTTCTCCATAACGTCGGTAGCATAGCCGCCGATCTTGCCGGCCTTCAGAGCCTCGTACATGTCCTTCTCGTTGACGATACCGCCGCGGGCCATGTTCAGGACGATAGCGTCGTCCTTCATCTCAGCGATGGACTGAGCGTTGAACAGGTTACGGGTCTGATCGTTCAGAGGCATGTGGATGGTGACGTAGTCGGAGACCTTCAGGACCTCGTCGATGGACATGCTCTTAGCCTGCTGCTGCTCGAACACCTCGGCGGGCAGGAAGGGGTCGTAAGCGACGACGTTCATCTTGAAAGCGCGAGCCAGCTCGCCAACGCGCTGACCGATACGGCCAAAGCCCAGGACGCCCAGGGTCTTGTTGCGCAGCTCACGGCCGACGAACTTATACTTATCCCACTGCTTGTTGTCCTTGACGTCGTGGCAGGCGGGGATGGTGTGACGGGACATCTCCAGCAGCTTGCACAGGGTCAGCTCGGCGACGGCGTTGCCGTTCAGGCCGGGAGCGTTGAAGACCTGGATGCCGGCAGCCTTGGCGGCGTCCATATCGACGTGGTTCAGACCCACGGAGCAGACGCCGATGACCTTCAGGTTCTTGGCGGCGTCGATGACGTCCTTGGTGATCTTGGGGTCAACGCGCATGATCAGAACATCGTAGTCGGGGATCAGCTGAGCCAGCTCCTCGGAAGTGGGCAGCAGCTTGGTGTCGACCTGCATGTACTTGCCCAGCTCCTCGCCGATAGCGCTGTGAACGACGTCAATGATAAGTGCTTTCATGTTGTAACAACCTCCATAAAATATATGTTTCCGTTTTCCGTTGCTCTGCCGAAGCAGGGCGAATCCGGGTAGGGTTACTCTATGTTCTCTATTATGCCACATTTTTCCCATTCCGAACATCACATTTTTGTTGAGGGTTGCCACAGCCAAACGGTTGTGGTATAATAACTGTAAATCTGTGGAAGCACATTTTCCCGTGTTTTTCCGCAGTTTCAGCGCAGTTTCTGTCCCGGACCCCCTGGGCATTTTCTGCTCTACAGCCCTGTATGCACAAGGAGGCAGAGTCTTGAACTTCCAACATCTGAAATATTTCCTCATGGTGGCCGAGGAGCTGAACATCACCCGCGCGGCCGAGCGCCTGTACATCTCCCAGCAGTCCCTGTCCAACCATATCAGCAACATGGAGCGGGAGCTGAATGTGAAGCTCTTCCTCCGCTCTCCCAAGCTGTCCCTGACCTACGCCGGCGACCTGCTGGTGGAGACCGCCACGCAAATTCTGGACCTCCACAGTCAATATCTGGCCAAGGTGGGCGACATCAACCGAAATTATCTGGGTCTGCTGCGGGTGGGTATCTCCCACACCTGCGGTCTGGCCCTTTTGCCCGATATCCTGCCCATTTTCCGCAAGGAGTTCCCTCAGGTGGAGTTCTCCCTCTTCGAGGGCAACTCCAACCAGCTGGAGGACGAGTTATCACACGGCCGGGTGGACCTGATCATCTGCTTCCAGCCCATCATGATCGAGGGCATCCAGGCGGTGCCTCTGACCTCTCAGCGGCTGGTGATGGTGGTCCCCAAAGCCTTCACCAACCAGCTCTACGGCAGCAAGGCCGACGAGATGCGGCGGCAGTTCGCCCACGGCGGCGACATCAGCGCCTTCACCCACATACCCTTCGTCCTCATTAAAAAGGGCAACCGCACCCGAAACATCGTGGACCAGTATTTCAGCCGGTACTACTTCAAGCCCAAGCTGATTTTGGAGACGGAGAACACCGTCACCACCCTGGCCATGGCCCAGGCGGGGGTGGGCATCACCATCTGCCCGGAGCTGTTCCTCCGCGCCCTCCCCGCCCCCAACTCCACCGCGGGCGGCGTGGACCTGTTCCCCCTGACGGACCCCTCCACCTACAGCAACCTGACGGCGGGCTACCGGGGCGACCGGTACCTGTCCCACTTTGCAGAGCGGTTCATCGAGATCACAAAGAGCATCTTCCCGGAAAACGGGAAGTAAGTGAAAACCCTGTAGCCCTGCTACAGGGTTTTCTTTTTGGCAATTTTATGGGAACGGGGCTGACATAAGCCGGGATTTCTCGGCGGCTCCGTGCAAAAAAATGCGAAAAAACCGGCAGTCACCTGGGTGACTGCCGGTTTTTGGGTTTTCGATCAGACTTCCATGATGACAGGCAGGATCATGGGAGAGCGCTTGGTCTTTTTGTAGAGGTAGCCGGACAGGTCGCTCTTGATGACGGCCTTGATGGCGGCCCAGTCGGTGGAGAAGCGGACGTCCACGCTGTCGATGGCCTCCATGGCCACCTGGCGCAGTTCCTCCAGCAGGCCCTCGGACTCCTTCACGTAGACGAAGCCCCGGGTGATGATATCGGGGCCGGAGACCAGCTCGCCGTTATCGCCGGACATGGACAGGACCACCACGATGACGCCGTCCTGGGCCAGATGGCGGCGGTCCCGCAGGACCACGCTGCCCACGTCGCCCACGCCGTAGCCGTCCACAAAGACCTGGCCGGCGGTGACGGTGCCGGTGATCTTGGCGGACTTCGGGGTCAGCTCAATGACCTTGCCGATGTCGCTGATGATGCAGTTCCGGGGGTCCAGACCCACCTCCTGAGCCAGCTTGGAGTGGATCTGCAGCATTCTCTGCTCGCCGTGGACGGGGATGAAGAACTTGGGCTTCACCAGGGCGTGAATGATCTTCAGCTCCTCCTGGCAGGCGTGGCCGGACACATGGAGGGCCCGCTCCCGCTCGTTGAGGACCTCGGCGCCCTTGCGGTACAGCTCGTTGATGACGTTGCCGATGGAGTTCTCGTTGCCAGGGATGGCGGAGGCGGAGATGATGATGCGGTCACCGGCCTGGATATCCACCTGGCGGTGGGTGTTGAAGGCCATGCGGGACAGAGCGGACATGGTCTCGCCCTGGCTGCCGGTGGTGATGATGCAGATGCGGTTCTTGGGCAGGGACTTGATGTGGTTCAGGTCCATCAGCACCCCGTCGGGGATGTGCATATAGCCCAGCTCCATGGACACCTTCATGGCGTTCTCCATGGAGCGGCCGGTGACGGCCACCCGGCGGCCATAGCGGGCGGCCACGTTGATGATCTGCTGGATGCGGTCCACGTTGGAGGCAAAGGTGGTGACGATGATGCGCTCCTCACAGCCCTTGAACAGGGAGTCGAAGGAGGCGCCCACGCTGCTCTCGCTGCGGGTGTAGCCGGGGCGCTCCACGTTGGTGGAGTCGGCCAGCAGGGCCAGCACGCCCTGGTTGCCCAGCTCGCCCAGGCGGGCCAGGTCGATCATGCCGCCCTGGACGGGGGTGGTGTCGATCTTGAAGTCGCCGGTGTGGACGCAGGTGCCCACGGGGCACTTGATGGCGAAGGCCACGGCGTCGGCGATGGAGTGGTTCACGTGGATGAACTCCACGCTGAACTTTCCGGCCTTGACCACGTCGCCCGCCTCGCAGGTGATCATCTTGGTCTTGTCCAGCAGGCGGTGCTCCTCCAGCTTCAGCTTGATGAGACCCGCGCTCATGCGGGTGGCGTAGATGGGGGCGTTGATGGAGCGCAGCACATAGGGCAGGGCTCCGATATGGTCCTCGTGGCCGTGGGTGATGAAGATGCCCCGGATCTTGCTCTGGTTCTTGATGAGGTAGCTGACGTCGGGGATGACCACGTCGATGCCGTACATCTCGTCGTCGGGGAAGCCCATGCCGCAGTCTACCACCACGATGTCTCCGCCGTACTCATAGACGGTCATGTTCTTGCCGATCTCGTTCAGACCGCCAAGAGGAATGATTTTCAGTTTTTCTGCCATAAATACTCCTTTATGTTTGAACAAATGGTTTTTGTGTCTGGGTAAGTAGGTGCGGACAGCGGACGGATGTGCAGATAGCCCTGCGGACGGAGGGGGAGGCCCGGCCCGGCCCTGCCTCGCCGGATGGAGCGTCCAAACCCTTCGTCTGATGGTCCTGCTGTCTCGCTTGTAAGCCCGGCTGCGTCTCCGCCTGTGATCGCGGTGCGGACCTCCGGGCATTATTTAAACGCAGAGGGGTGCGTTTCCACCCCGCTCTGCGTATAAATCGGAAGAAAGGGCGTTCCCCTGCCGGGAGCGCCTGCCATGTCAGATACAGTATATCACACCTGTTTCCAAAAGTATACCACAATAAAAGGGCAGTCCCGTGGGGGAAACGGTCAGATGCCGGAGGAGGAACTTTCCTCTTTTTCCAACAGCATCCGGTCCGCCGCCGCCGCCCGACCGGCGTAGAAGTCGCACAGCTCGGCGGCCAGCTCCAGGTCGGGGCCCTCGGCCAGCACCCGCAGAGCGGGGCGGCGGGACAGAGGGGTCAGGGACACCCAGCGGTCCCCGGTGCGCACCCGGAGTCCCGCTCCGGCGGTGGAGGTGCCGCACTCCCCGGCCAGCACCTCCAGCACCCGTCCCCGGTGGGAGCGGATGGGGACCTCCCTCTGCCAGCCGTGGAACCGGGGCGTTTTCCCCAGCAGCTTCCCTAAGGTCTCCCCGGAGGCGGCCATTCCGGCGCAGATGCGGGCGGCGGCGGAGCAGGCCTCCCGGAACCAGGGCAGAGCGGCGTAGAGGGTCCTGGCCTCCCGGCCATCCCGGTCCAGCCGTAAAACCTCCCCGTCAAAGCCTGCGGCGGTGAGCTCCACGGCGGCGCTGGCCCCGGCGGGGACCGCCGCCCGTCCGCCCCCATTCTCCATCTCCAGTAATGTTACAAGTGTCAACAGCTGCCCGGGGTCGGCGGCCGCCCCCTTCTCGTCCCGTGCGGACAGGTAGAACCCGCCGTGGGTGGCCCGGAAGGCGGGGACGCCGGGCCGCCATTTCTCCTCCAGCCCACAGCCCGCCGCCATGAGCACCGCCCGCAGAGCCAGATTTTCCGGGCTGTCCGGCTCCACCGCCACTAAGACCCGCCGGAGGGGCGTTCTTCTGCGCCGGAAGGCCGCCCCCTTGGCTGTCTCGGCGGCCCAGCGGCTCTGATCCCAGTCCAGCTGCCGGAGAGCCCCCACCTTTGACCCTCTCACCCGCCGCTGTTCGTTCCGCAGGAGAGCCTGTTCCAGCTTCCGCGCCCGGTCATGGCTCAGAGGCAGGCCCAGCCCGTCGAAGAGGTGGAGATACACCCGCTCCCGGCACTCCTCCACAAAGAGGGAGACGGGCAGTTTTAACCGCCCCGCCAGCCAGGCCCCCTGAGCGGGACAGTTCAGCCCGTGGGTCAGCACCTCCCCGCCTGCGGCGGCGATGCCGGAGGCCGCCGCCCTTGCCAGCATCCGCGCGCCCGCCGTATCGGAACAGCCCAGCCCCACGGAGCCCTCCAAGCCCAGAATGCCGCCCAGCTCCACCAGGGCCTCCGGCCCCATGTCCTCCCCGATGACGCCCCGGAAGGAGCCGCCGTCGTCCGCCCTTAATAACCCCTTCTGACTGCCGCAGGTGACGGAGTGGTCCAATCTGGTTCCGGCGGGGACGGTCTGACCGGGCCACAGCTTCACCCGCTCGCCCAATTCCGTGTCGTCCTCGGCCAGAGCGTTTTCCCCCAGCACCACCCCCTCGTGGAGGACCGCCCGCCGCTGGACGGCGGCCTCCCGGCAGAGGACGGCCCCGCGCAGGCGGCTCCCCGGCCCCACGGAGGCATTTTCCATGAGCACCGACCGGGAAATCTTGGTCCCCGCCCCCAGGCTGACCCCGTCGGACAGGACGGCGTAAGGGCCGATGCGGCAGGGCCCGGAAAATTCCACCGTCTCCGCCACCCAGCAGGGCGGCCGCACCTCCACCCCCTCCGGGATGGGAGCCCCGGACCAGAGCCCCGGCTCCCGCTCCGGCAGACCCATCTCCACCTTCACCCGGCCCTCCAGGGCGTCCCGCACACAGTCCAGATAGGCGTCGGGCCGCCCCACGTCCCGCCAGTATCCCTCCAAAAGACAGCCGTACACCCGCCGCTTCTCTCTCAAAAGCCGGGGAAACACGTCCTTTCCGAAATCGGCGGCCCGGCCCGCCTCCACCCCATCCAGCGCAGAGGGCGACAGGATGTAGAGGCCCGCGCTGACCTGATCCCGGTCCACCTGTCCCCAGCTGGGCTTCTCCAGAAACCGCTCCACCCGGCCGTCGGCCCCGGTGGCGATCAGACCGAACTCCGTGGGTCGGGGACTGCGGCAGAGGATCAAAGTGGCCTCGGCGTTCCGGCTCCGGTGGAGGTCCAGGGCGGGTTTCAAATCGAAATCGCAGACGCAGTCCCCGCTGACCACCAGAAAGTCCTCCCCGTCCAGAGCGGACAGACAGCGCTTCACACTCCCCGCCGTCCCCAGCGGTTTTTCTTTCTCCTCCTCCGCCGCCCAGGTCAGCCGGAGCCCCAGCTCCGACCCGTCCCCAAAGTGGTCCATCACCTGCTCCGCCCCGGCGCACAGGGTCACAGTCAGGTCGTCGAAGCCCTGTTTCTTCAGATACAAAAATAAATGCTCCAGCACCGGACGGCCCAGCAGAGGGACCATGGGCTTGGGTCTGCCCAGGGTGATGGGACGCAGGCGTGTCCCGGACCCGCCCGCCAAAATGACCGCTCTCATCCGTCTGTCCGCTCCTCTCATGGATAAAATTTCAGGAATAGTATGTCCATCCCCGGTGGAATTAACAAATGTCGTTGTCCTTTTTCGGGTTTCATGATATACTACTTCTCCTACAGACAGAGCCAGTAGCCGGGAGGGCCACAATGAATATTCAAATTTTCGGTAAGAGCAAATGCTTTGAGACAAAGAAGGCGGAGCGCTACTTCAAGGAGCGCCGCATCAAATTTCAGGCCGTGGACGTGAAGAAGTTCGGCATGAGCATGGGCGAGCTGACCAGCGTGAAAAATTCCGTTGGTCTGGAGGCCATGATCGACCCCAAACATCCGGACGCGGTGCTGCTGTCCTATCTGGCTTCGGACGGAGCCAAGTTGGAGAAGCTTTTCGAGGACCCCTCTCTTCTGCGGACCCCCATTGTCCGCAACGGAAAGAAGGCCACCGTCGGATTCTGCCCTGATATCTGGGCGGACTGGGATTAAAGGTCCAAATATCGGACTCTCTCTGTGCTATTCTGGTGGTAGGCTGCGGAACATCGCTTCCGTGGATGATTGAGAGGATGAGTAAGCTATGGCAAAAAGTTCGAAGCAGAAGATCAAGCTGCTGTGTCTGTGTCGTATGCTCCTGCAAAAGACCGACGAGGAGCACCCTGTTACGATCCCCGAAATGATCGAAGAGCTGAACCGCTACGGCATCACCGCCGAGCGCAAGAGTATTTATGACGATCTGGAGTCCCTGCGCCTGTTCGGACTGGATGTGCAGTCCCGAAAGGGCCATTCCCCCGGCTGGTTCATCGGCAGCCGGGATTTTGAGCTGCCCGAGCTGAAGCTGCTGATGGACGCGGTGCAGTCCTCCCGCTTCATCACCCAGCGCAAGAGCGACGCCCTGCTCCGCAAGCTGGAGACGCTGGCCAGCATCCCCCAGGCCCATCAGCTCCAGCGGCAGGTCTTTGTCACCGGCCGGGTGAAGGTGATGAACGAGAGCATCTACTACAACGTGGACAAGCTCCACGCCGCCATCGCCGGACGGCGGGCCATTACATTCCGATACTTTGACTACGGCATCCACCGAGAAAAGGTCTACCACCGGGAGGGCGCACGGTACGCCGTCTCCCCCTTCGGCCTGATCTGGAACAACGAGAATTACTATCTGGTGGCCTTTGACCACCTCCACCAGCAGATCCGCCACTACCGGGTGGACAAGATGGACGAGCTGGCCGTCACCTGCCTGCCTCAGCTGGGCCGGGAGCAGTACCCCGACTTCAATCTGGCCGAGTACGGCGAGAAGCACTTCGGCATGTACAGCGGCACCGAGATGACCGTCACCCTCCGGGGCAGAAAGAACATGGCGGGCGTGGTCTGGGACCGGTTCGGCCAGGGCGTGATCCTGGTCCCCGACGGGCCGGACTCCTTCACCGTTCAGCTGCCCGTGGTCCTCAGCCCCCAGTTCTTCGGCTGGCTCTTCGGCCTGAACGGCGGGCTGACCCTGGTGGCTCCCGCCCACGCGGTGGCCGCCTATCGCAATCAGCTGACTGAGGCACTTTCCCTCTCTCAGCAGGAGGCTTAACTGCACAAACCGGGCCGTCCCCAGAGGGGCGGCCCGGTTTTTTTAGATTCTACTTTCAGTTTTATTTATGTTATAATAAATCTCACCGAAATTTTAAGGGGGTATTCCTTTGAAAAACAGAGGATGGATCCTGGTCCTGTCCCTGCTCATGCTGGCAGACAGCGCCTTTAACCTGATGATGTCTCTCCGCATGACTGAGATGATGCCCAAGCTCACCACCACCGCCGCGGCCGTGTGTATGCTCATCGGCGGAATGCTGCTGCTGTTTGCCTTCTTCCAGAATAAGAACAATAAAAAGTGATCTGACCCCCGGAACCCACGGTTCCGGGGGTTTTGTTTGGGAGGTCGTCCCTCGTCCCGCCCGCAGGCGAAAAGCCTCCCCTGTGCAAGGGGAGGTGCCCGAAGGGCGGAGGGGTTGTACGTTCCCTGTTACGTACAATCCCCCAGTCAGCAAGCTGACAGCCCCCTTTACACAAGGGGGCCTTATCCGCCGCGGGCGGGGACGAAGGACGAGGGGACACCTCTCCGTCTTGCCCTTCGGGCAATCCACCTCCCCTCAAGGGGAGGCAAGATTTTTCGGGGCGTTTGCCCCGAAAAAGGCCGCCCGCAGGGCAGGATGAAAGCGCATCTCCTATACAATCAGAAATCAATCCATATAAAACAACAGCGGGTATTCGGTTTTCACCGAATACCC
>SAMEA104404100__coassemble_2031_pt1 | contig 16287 bp, 12 predicted proteins | sample SAMEA104404100__metabat2_low_PE_092 | metagenome-assembled genome bin SAMEA104404100 (sample SAMEA104404100) | Balaenoptera acutorostrata | reverse complement strand
GCGGGCTTCAGGTACTGACGAGGATCGAAGTGATCGGGATGCTCGTCGAAGTACTTACGGACGGTGCCGGTCAGAGCCAGACGCAGATCGGAGTCGATGTTGATCTTGCAGACGGCCAGCTTGGCAGCCTCACGCAGCTGAGACTCGGGAACGCCGACAGCGTTGGGCATAGCGCCGCCGTGCTCGTTGATCATCTGGACGTACTCCTGAGGAACAGAAGAAGAACCGTGCAGAACGATGGGGAAGCCGGGCAGCTTCTTCACGATCTCGTCCAGGATGTCGAAGCGCAGAGGGGGAGGAACCAGGATGCCCTCCTCGTTGCGGGTGCACTGCTCGGGAGTGAACTTGTAAGCGCCGTGAGAGGTGCCGATAGCGATAGCCAGGGAGTCGCAGCCGGTGCGGGCGACAAACTCCTCGACCTCCTCGGGACGGGTGTAGTGGGAATCCTCAGCAGAGACGCTGACCTCATCCTCAACACCGGCCAGAGCGCCCAGCTCAGCCTCGACGACAACGCCGTGATCGTGAGCGTACTCGACAACCTTCTTGGTGATCTCGATGTTCTCCTCGAAGGGCTTGGAAGAAGCGTCGATCATGACGGAGGTAAAGCCGTCGTCGATGCAGGACTTACAAGTCTCGAAGGTGTCACCGTGATCCAGGTGCAGGGCGATAGGAATGTTGGGGCACTCGATAACAGCAGCCTCAACCATCTTGACCAGGTAAGTACGGTTGGCATAGGCGCGGGCACCCTTGGAAACCTGCAGGATGACAGGAGCGTTCTCCTCGCGGCAAGCCTCAGTGATACCCTGAACGATCTCCATGTTGTTGACGTTGAAAGCGCCGATAGCGTAACCGCCGTCATAAGCCTTCTTGAACATTTCGGTAGTCGTGACCAGTGGCATAATTACCATCTCCTTTTTCAATTTGGCAAGTCTTATTGTACCATTAGCGATTGATAATTACAAGTAGTTGTGTTATTATTTGATAGAGAAAATCGAGCTTAATTCCAAATGACGATTATCTAATTTGTTTAAGGAGGACACAAACATGGATAAATTAACTGGAGCTTGTATCATCGGCCAGTCCGGTGGCCCCACCGCTGTCATTAACGCCAGCGCTCAGGGCGTCATCGAGACCGCTCTGAAGGCTGAGAACATCACCCGCGTGCTGGGTGCTGCTCACGGCATCAAGGGCGTTCTGGAGGACAAGCTGTACGACATGAGCCAGGAGGACCCCGCTGAGCTGGCTCTGCTGAAGAACACCCCCTCTTCCGCTCTGGGCTCCTGCCGCTACAAGCTGGCCGACCCCGACGTGGACGACACCGACTACAAGCGCATCCTGGAGATCTTCAAGAAGTACAACGTCCGTTATTTCTTCTATAACGGCGGCAACGACTCCATGGACACCTGCAACAAGATCTCTAAGTTCATGCAGAAGATGAACTACGAGTGCCGCGTCATGGGCGTTCCCAAGACCATCGACAACGACCTGAACGGCACCGACCACTGCCCCGGCTTCGCTTCCGCTGCCAAGTACATCGCTACTTCCTGCGCCGAGGTCTGGCAGGACGCCCACGTGTACGACACCGGCATGATCACCGTCGTGGAAATCATGGGCCGTCACGCCGGCTGGCTGGCCGGTTCCGCTGCCCTGGCTTCTCTGACCGGCTGCGGCCCCGACCTGATCTACCTGCCCGAGGTGGACTTCAACATGGAGCAGTTCCTGGCTGACGTCAAGGCTATCTACGCCAAGACCGGCAAGTGCATGGTCGCTGTCTCCGAGGGTATCCACTACGCCGACGGCACCTTCGTCTCCGAGGCTAAGGCTTCCGCCACCGACGGCTTCGGCCACGCCCAGCTGGGCGGCCTGGCTGCCATGCTGGCTGACGTCATCAAGCAGGAGACCGGCGCTAAGGTCCGCGGCATCGAGCTGTCCCTGCTGCAGCGCTGCGGCGCTCACCTGGGCTCCAAGACCGACATCGAGGAGGCCTGGCAGGCCGGCGCTACCGCTGTCGAGGCTGCCGTCGCCGGCACCACCGACAAGATGGTCGCTTTCGACTGCACCCGCGAGGGCGGCTACAAGTGCGAGATGGCTCTGAAGCCTCTGGACATTGTGGCCAACTTCGAGAAGAAGGTTCCCCGTGAGTGGATCAACGAGGCCGGCAACGGCATCGAGCAGCCCTTCATCGACTACGCTCTGCCTCTGATCCAGGGCGATGCCGCTGCTCCTCAGGAGAACTCCCTGCCCCGCTTCGCTCGTCTGAAGAAGGTCCTGACCACCGAGATGTAAGACCTGCGTAAGCAGCTCAAGCAAATAAAAACCGGGCCGCTGATTTCTCAGCGGCCCGGTTTTTTCATCTTCTTTAATCGTAAGCCAGAGCGCTCCCGCCGATGAACTCCCGGATGAGGGAGTTGTCGGCCAGGAAGTCTGCGTCCATCCCCTCGATCTGCTCATAGCCCTCCAGGATATCCCGCACCAGCGGGAACTCCTCCAGAGAGACGTCCTGCAAAAGGGGCACCACAAAGGGCTTCAGCACGGAGCATTCACAGGCCAGAGAGCTGTCAAACAGCAGGTCGGCGTTCTCTTTATAGGGGGTGATGTACAGCCGCTCTCCCCGGGAGACGTTGGCGTACATCTGGAGGGTCCGGCTGGCCGGATTGCCCCGGAACTTGAAGTCCCGGACGATCCGGCGGCACAGCCGCATCCAGCCGTGGCGGAACACCACCGCCCCGTTATCGTCCACAATATTGGACCGGGCTGCAATATACAGCTTAAAGGCCTTGGGGTTCTTGCCCACGATCACGTCGTTCAGGGCGTGGATCCCCTCGAAAATGGCCATCTCATCCCGGCCCAGCTTCAAAGTCTTGGACACCACCCCGTCCAATCTGGCGTGGAGGTTGAAGTCGTACTTGGGGATCTCAATGGCCTCGTCCCGGTCCAGCATACTGAAATGCCTGTTCAGCAGGTCCACATCCAGGCAGAAGGGAGATTCAAAATCGTAGTCTCCGTTCAGCGCTCTGGGTGAGGTCTCCGGGTCCACGGTGCGGAAATAGTCGTCCATGGAGATGGTATGGGTCTCTATTCCGCTGTGGTCCAGCACATCCTCGATTCGCATGGCGGTGGTGGTCTTGCCCGAACCGGAGGGGCCGGACAGGAGGATCACACGGGAGCGGTCCCGACGGGCGGCTATGGCCCGGGCCGCAGCGGTGACCTTCTTTGCGTAGGCGGCGTCGCTGTCCGCGGCGAATTGCTGCGGGTCCCGGCGGACGGCCTGGTTGATCTCAGAGAGCAGATAGGGCATGGATGGGCCTCCTTTCGTTATTACCTCCATGATACCGGAAAAACGGCCCGGAATCAATACGGAAAAGAAAGGGACTCTCCCCTGTCCGCAAAATCAGACAAATCTTACCATTTGTCTATGTACATTCCATGCCGTGGGAATTATAGTACAGATAAGAGTTTCCCTCATATTTGTCAAACGAGGCGGAGACGGCTGACCAGGGCCGGCTCCGCCTCCTTCTTTTTACCCCGCGCCGGGGATCAGGAGCATCATGCCCGCCGGGAGCCGGTCGCTCTCCAGCTCATTGGCCTGGATGATCTGCTCCATGGTGGTGCCGTAGGCCTTGGCGATCTCCCACAGACCCTCGCCGGGTGCGGCCAGCCGCAGCACCATGGAGGGCCGCCGCCCCTCCCCTGCGCCCCGCTCCGCCCCAAGCTCTGCCCCGGACAGGACGGAGATCTCCTCCGGGCAGGCGGTCATACAGTGGAACTCCACATTGAACCGGACCTCAATGCCGCCTGCAGAGGGTGCGGCGTAGACCTCCCCGGGACAAATACACCGACAGCTGCACCGGACATTCTCCTCGCAGGGGACCCGGCAGGAGACGGAAATCTCCTTTTCGGCCCATTGCAGACGGTCCTCCCCGTCCAGATAGAGGACGGAGACGGTGGCCTCCCCCTCGAAGATCAGCTCCCGCTCCTCCCGGCGGCGGGACAGCTCCCCCATCCACAGGGTGCTGTCCACCACGGAATGGACGCTCTCCCCCACCTCGATCAGCTCCCGCACCGCCTGCGGAATTACAGATTCCTCGCCTCTGTGGCAGAAGATCTGCCGCTCAGACTTGCAATCCGTCTGCCGGGCGGTGCTGTACAGGTCCCGGAGGAGGGTAATGGTCCGGCGGCGGCTCACCTGGGCCTGGGCCAGCAGGTCCAACTCCAGCTGTAGGCACAGCCGGTCGTCCGGGTCCGGGGCACAGCGGAGGCCGGTGACCTCCACCCAGACCTGACAGTCCCCGTCCTCTCCTCCGTCGCTGAGCTCCAACACCTGAGAGAAGGGCAGAGATTCCCGGCCGGTGGTCAGGGTGCCGTCGGGCTCCTGCAATAGCAGGGCCGTTTCCGCCGTCCCCTTGAAGATCAGCTTGCCGCCGATGCGCCTGCACTCGGTGCAGAGGGGCTGGACCCGGCAGTCCAAGAGCCGGGGCGGCTCCCCCTGGTTCGCTTTCAACCGAATTTGATCCTGGAATACGAAGGGCTTCTCCTCCACATCGGTGAGGGAGTAGTCCTCGCATTGGGTCTGCTGCTGGCAGACGCCGTTTTCCGCCCCGGACACCGCACTTTTACAGAGCTCCCGGTGGACGGGCCAGCAGGCCGTGATCTCCACCGCAGCCTCCACCCGGAGCAGGAGCTTTCGGGGGTTCAGCACTCTGGCCTCCGCCCGCTTCAGCCGGGGACAGGCCAAAATTTTCCCCTCCACAGTCAGCCCCGGCACCTCCGCCTGACAGGTAAAGGGGACGGAGCTCTCCATGCGGCAGAGCCCGCCGCCGCCCTCCGGCTGATACAGCACCGTGAGCCGCACCGCCCCGCTGACGGCGGCGCTCCCCTCTCTGGCCTGCTTACTGCTCAAGATCGCCTGACCGCTCACCCCGATGATCCGTAAAATGTCCGGGCAGGCGTCCGGGACGATGGTCTCCTGGGTCTCCTCCTGGCACAGACTCAGCTCCGCCAGCTTCTCCCAGCCGTCCAGCGTCTCCCGCTCAAATTCCAATTCCATGCTTCCGCTCCCTCTCCATATGGTATTGCCGGTTTGGTACACCATATGCCCGGAGCTGCCGCTGTATGTGTCACTTGACCCCAAACAGCTTTTTCAGCAGTCCCCGCAGACATCTGGGGGAACGCACCACCACGATTCCCATAAATCACGCCTCCCTCCCGCTTTGATAGTCCAATCTATGCGGGAAAGAGGGCCCTTGCGCCTAAAAAAACTCCGTGAACAGAGAAAAGAACCTCTGCTCACGGAGTTTTTGTTTATTTTTCGGCTTTGTTGCGCTCCCAGTCGGGGATGGCCTTGGCCTGCTCGTACAGGCGGACATAGCTCTTGTGGCGGGACTCGGGGATCTTTCCCTCAGCCACCGCCTGCCGGACGGCACAGCCCTTTTCCTTCACGTGGGCGCAGTCCTGGAACTGGCAGTCCTCCAGATAGGGGGCGAACTCCCGGAAGCAGTGCTGAAGCTGCTCCTTCCGCATCAGCTCCATCCGATCCACATCGAAGGAGGAGAAACCGGGGGTGTCCGCCACCACAGCGCCGGAGGAGAGCCGGAACAGCTCCACATGGCGGGTGGTGTGGCGGCCGCGGCCCAGCTTTTCGCTGACCTCGCCGGTGGCCAGGACCATGTTGGGCTCCAGCGCATTCAGGATGCTGGACTTGCCCACGCCGGAGTTTCCGGTGAAGGCAGAGATCTTGCCCTTGATGGCCTCGGCCAGCTCCGGGATGCCCTCGCCGGTCTCGGCGCTGACCCGGATGGTGCGGAAGCCTGCGGTCTGGTAGATCCTGGCCAGCTCCTCGCCGGGCTCCAGGTCGCACTTGTTGATGCAGATGATGCAGTCACAGTCCCGGCCCGCCGCAATGGCGGCCACCCGGTCGATGAGGAAGGGGTCGGTGACCGGGGTGGCCTGGGAGGCAATGATGACCAGCTGGTCCACATTGGCCACGGCGGGGCGGTAAAACTCATTTTTCCGGGGCAGGATCTTGTCCAGAGAGCCCTGTCCGTTCTCGGTGGGGGTGAACTCCACCCGGTCGCCCACCAGAGGGGTGACCTTGGCGTGACGGAGCTTGCCTCTGCCCCGGCAGGTGGTGATGGTGCTGCCATCATCCACGTAATAGAAGCCGCTGAGGGCTTTCATAATGATTCCTTCTGGCATACGGGTTAAAACTCCTGTGTGATTTGTCCGCCCAGAACACCGTTGTAGAAGTACAGGATGGTCTTGGTGGCACCTGCGTTGGCGGTGACGGTGACGGAGGCCTTGTTCTCCATGGTCAGGTCGTACTCCTGCTCGAAGATCACGGAGCCGTCCACCATGACGGACAGCTTGCAGGTCTCGCCCTCGGTGGGCAGGGGGATCTCGACCTCCTTGCTCACCTTCTCAGGCTCAGGAGGCGGCAGCGTGCTGGGGTCCTTGCCCTTGCTGATCTGGAGGTTGATCTTGGTGCCCTCCTCCACCTTGGAACCGGCGGCGGGGTACTGATAGATGACCTGTCCGGCGGGGATGGTGTCGTGGTAGACCTCGTCCACCGTGCCCACCTTCAGCTTCCGGGTGGTGATATCGCTCTTGGCCTGGTCCTGGGTCTGTTTCACCAGGTCGGGGACCTCCACCGTCTCGATCTTGGTGCCCAGGCTGATGATCAGATGGACCCGGTCGCCCTCCTTCACAGGGGTGTCCTTCAGAGGGGTGAAGGAGATAACGTGGTTCTTCTCCACCTTGTCGTCGTACTCATAGTCGGTGGTGTAGAGCAGACCCATCTCGTCCAGCTCCGCATAGGCCTCCAGATAGTCCATATCGGTCAGGTCCACCATATAGATGGGCTCCGGGCCGCTGCTGATGATAATGTTGATCTCATAGGGGGATTTCTCCTCCGGGGCGGCGTCGCCCTGAGAACTGCCGGCGGAGCCGTCCTCATCCTCCTCGGGAGGCAGGATCTCGGTGCCGGGCTTGGGGTCCTGGTCCAGGATGGTTCCGGCGGGTGCGGACTCGTTGTAGACCTCCTCCTGGATGACCAGCTTGAAGGGGCCCAGCACCTTGGAGTCGTGCTTCACCTGATCGTACATGCTGCCCACCAGATTGGGCACCAGCACGGGCTGGGCGGGCGGGGTGAACATGCCAGACAGCACCGTATTATACAGAACGAAGAACACGATGGCAATGAACAGCAGGACGCCCGCCACAGCGGCCACCACAGGGAATTTGGACTCCCCGCTCTCGTGGCTGCCCTTCTTTTTCTTCTTGGACTCGCTCTTCCGGGGCCGCTTATTGGGGCGGACCTCCTCCGCCTCCGCCTCATACTCCTCGTACCGGCGGGGCCGGGCAGGTGCGGGCCGGACCACGGCGGTGTGGTCCATGTCCTCCTTGGGGAGATTGGCGGCAGTGTCGGACAGAGGAGCCTTGCGGATCTGGGTCTGCTCCCCGTCGTTCTCCATGCTCAGGGGCTCGGAGGCGGCGTAGTCGAAGTTGATGGTGGGATTCTTACGGAATTCCTCCAGATCGGCCAGCATCTCGTCGGCGTCGGCGTACCGGTTGTCCGGGTTAGGAGCCATGGCCTTCATAGTGATGGCCTCCAGGGCCTCCGGGATCTCCGGGTCCAGCTCCCGGGGAGAGAGCGGAATAGAGTTGATATGCTGGATGGCCACGGAGACCGGGGTGTCGCCCTCGAAGGGCAGACGGCCGGTGGTCATCTCGTACAGCACCACGCCTGCGGAGTACAGGTCGGAACGGGCGTCGATATGACTGCCTCTGGCCTGCTCCGGGGAGATATAATGGACGGAGCCCAGCGCCTCCTGGGTCAGGGTGCTGTGGCTGCCGGACACCAGACGGGCGATGCCGAAGTCAGCCACCTTCACGCTGCCGTCCCGCAGGACCATGATGTTGTGGGGCTTGATATCCCGGTGGATGATGCCCCGGCTGTGGGCATGGCCCAGCGCCTTCACGATCTGGGTGATAAAGTGCAGCGCCTCCCGCCAGTTCAGCTTGTTCCCCTTCTGCTGCATATACTGCTTCAGGGTAATGCCGTCGATGAGCTCCATCACAATATACTCCAGCTCCGAGGAGCGGCTCACATCGTAGACGGAGACGATATTGGGATGGGACAGCATGGCAACGGCCTGAGATTCATCGTGGAAGCGGCGGCGGAGCTCTGCATCCTGGGACAGGTCCTCCCGCAAGATCTTGATGGCCACCAACCGGTTCAGCCGGTGGCAGCGGGCCTTGTAGACCCGGGCCATTCCGCCCACGCCTACCAGCTCCAGAATCTCATATCGGTTGTCGAGTAATTTACCGATGTATTGATCCATGGTAAATATCCTCCTCTTTGTTCAGCTTCATAGACCTCATTAGCGGCGGATGAGGACCGCGGTTACGTTATCGGGTGCGCCTCGCTCCAGGGCGATATCCAGCAGACGCTGACAGCAGCTGTCGTTGCCGCCGCCGTGGATGACCTCGTACAGCATCTCCTGCTCCTCCACGACGTTGCTCAGACCGTCGCTGCACAGCAGCAGATACTCGCCCTCCGCCAGCTCCTGACGGAAGCAGTCGGTCATCAGCACCGGCTCTGCGCCCAGGGCCCGGGTGATGAGGTTCTTGTTGGGATGGCGCTTGGCCTCCTCCCGGGTCAGATCGCCCCGGCGGACCAGATCCTCCACCAGGGAGTGATCCCGGGTGATAAGGGTGATGCCCTGGGGCGTGATGTGGTAGGCGCGGCTGTCGCCCTCGTTGATGACGGTGGCCATGGACTCCCCGGCCAGCGCCGCCACCAGAGTGGTGCCCATGCCCATGCACTCCGGGTCCTCCTTGGACCGCTGGAACACCTGGGCGTTGGCCACGGCGGCGGCGTGCTGCAGCCGCTCCTGGTCCTCGGCTCCGGGGTCGGAGGCCAGGAACTGTTCCATGAACAGCTCCACAGCCATGGAGCTGGCCACGTTTCCGGCCAGAGCGCCGCCCATGCCGTCACAGACAAGGCCCAGGGCTCTGCCGTCCTCCAGTAATTTGGCAGCAAAAGAATCCTGATTTTGTTTTCGGACCGCACCGCAGTGCGTGATACCCCATACCTGCATGGAATGTTTCCTCTTTTCCGCCGGAAGCTCCGGCTTCTGCAACGCTGTTACTGTCCCTTCATGGCCTTACGGCGCAGCTGGCCGCAGGAGGCGTCGATATCGCCGCCCAGCTTGCGCCGGACGGTGACGGTGACCCCGTGGCTCTCCAGTCTCTTCTGGAAAGCGGCCACACGGCGGCTGGGCTTCAAGGGGCTCTCCTCCACGTCGTTCAGAGGGATCAGATTGACGTGGCCGGGCATGCCCTTCAGCAGGCTGGCCAGCAGGTCGGCCTGGCGGTCGGAGTCGTTGACCCCGTCGATCATGGCGTACTCGTAGGAGATGCGCCGGCCGGTGGTCTGGAAGTAACGGCGGCAGGTATCCATCAGCTTCTCCACACCCACGGAGCGGTTCACCGGCATGATCTTGGACCGGGTCTCGTCATCGGGGGCGTGAAGGGAAACGGATAATGTTAATTGTAACTCACGCTGGGCCAGTTTGTCAATTTTATCTACCAGACCGCAGGTGGACAGGGAGATGTGGCGCATACCGATATTCATGCCGTCGGGGTGGTTCACCAGGGTCAGGAACTTCATGACGGTGTCGTAGTTGTCCAGAGGCTCGCCGATGCCCATAAGGACGATATTGGAGATCTGGTGGCCGCTGTCCAGCTGGGTGAACAGGACCTGGTCGATCATCTCGGCGGGGGTCAGGTCCCGGGCCTTACCGGCCAGGGTGGAGGCGCAGAAGGCACAGCCCATGCGGCAGCCCACCTGGCTGGAGATGCAGACGGTGTTGCCGTGCTTATAGCGCATCAGGACCGTCTCAATACAGTTGCCGTCGGACAGCTCCCACAGGTATTTGATGGTGCCGTCCAGCTTGGACTCCTGCTTCCGGGCCACCACGGGGGCGGTGATGAAGCAGTTATCCTTTAATTTCTGGCGCAGGGCCTTGGACAGGTTGCTCATATCGTCGAAGGAGGTCACGCCCCGGTAGAGCCACTGGAACACCTGCTTGGCCCGGAATGCAGGCTCTCCCTGCTCCTTGAACCAGGCGGTCAGCTCCTCCAGCGTCATGGATTTAATGTCGATCACAGGGCCTCGCCCTCCTTTCTCATCTTGCTGATAAAGAATCCGTCGGTGCCGTGGCGGTGGGGCCACAGAGTCACCATGCCGGACTGAATTTCTCCCACAGGCCCAGGCAGGGTAAAGGCCTCTGCCTTGTACTCGCTGTGGGCCTCCAGGAAGGCGTTGACGATGTTCTCGTTCTCCCGGGACAGCAGCGTACAGGTGGAGTACAGCAGCGTTCCTCCGGGCTTCACATAGCGGCAGGCGTTGGCCAGGATCTCCGCCTGGACCTCAGGCAGGGCCTCCAGGGGTTCGGGCTCCTTGAAACGGATATCCGGCTTCTTCCGGATGACGCCCAGACCGGAACAGGGGGCGTCCACCACCACCACGTCGAAGGCGTTCTCCCACTCGGGGCGGAACTTCTTGCCGTCGGCGGTCTTGGGCTGGATACAGGTCAGGCCCAGTCGGTCGGCTCCGGCCTGGATCAGCTTCTTCTTGTGGGGGTGCAGGTCGCAGGAGATGATCTCGCCCTCGTTGCCCATGGCGATGCCGCAGGCGAAGGACTTGCCGCCGGGGGCGGCACAGCAGTCCAGCACCTTCATGCCGGGCTTGGGGTCTGCGGTCATGGCCGCCATGCGGGAGGCGGCGTCCTGGACGTAAAATAACCCCTCCCGGAAGGCATGGAGCCGCTCCAGATCGCCGGTCTTGGCCAGACACAGGCAGTTGGGGAGCCACTCGTGGGGTGTGACCACCACGCCCTGGGACTCCAGATCGGCGGTGAGTTCCTCCGCATTGGTCTTGGTGGTGTTCACCATGACGGTGAGGGGCGGCTGGGCGTTGTCGGCCTCCAGCAGGCGCTCCGCCTCCTCCTCGCCCAGGGTGCGGACGAACTCCTCCACCACCCACTCCGGGTGGGAGTACAGGGTGGCCAGATAGTGGATGGGGTCGGTCTGGGGGATGGTGGGCAGGTCCCGGAGGCTGCGGGTCAGGCTGCGGAGAATGCCGTTGACCATGCCCGCCGCTCTGGGGTTCTTGCAGTGGGTCTTGGTCATGTTCACCGCGCTGTTCACCGCCGCGCTGGCCGGGATTTTATCCAGAAACAGCATCTGGTATGCGCCGATGCGCAGGGCCTGCACCACCTTGTCCTCCATCCGCTTCAGAGGGATGTTGGAGAACTTGGACAGGTAGAAGTCCAGTAAGATCCGGTTCTGGAGCACGCCGAAGCACAGCTGGGTCGCAAGTCCCGCGTCCCGACTGTCCAGTCCGGCCACAGCCAGCTGTTTCTTTAATACGCCGTCAGACCAGCCGCCCTGCCGGTGGCAGGTGTTCAGCGTCAGCAGCGCTACCTCTCGTGCATCCATAGTTTCTGTCTCCTTTATGTCCTGTCTTTCTCTCAATTAAAGCTGAATGGGATGGCCCCGCAGATAGTCGGCGGCTGCCATGCGGCGGCTGCCGGGAGCCTGGAGCTCCAGAATGCGGACCACCTTGCCGTCGCCGCAGGCCACGTCAATGCCGTTCTTGTCGGCGCTCAGCACGGTGCCGGGGGTCTTATTGGTAGAGGCTCCGGTCTCGGTGACGGAATACACCTTGACGGGCTTCTCGGTAAATGCGTCGGTGGAGGTGGCGGGCCAGGGGGTCAGGCCGCGCACCTTGTTGTGGATGGCCTTTGCGGACATGGTCCAGTCGATGGGAGACAGCTCCCGGGACAGCATGGGGGCCAGAGTCACCTGAGCGGGGTCCTGCGGGGTGCGGGTGGCGGTTCCGGCGGCGATATCCGCCACCACCTTCACCAGCAGCTCGCCGCCCAGAGCGGCCAGACGGTCGTGGACGGCGTCCACGGTCTCGTCGGGGTCGATGGGGGTGGACACCTGGGCGATGATATCGCCTGCGTCCAGCTCGGTGGCCATGTGCATGATGGTCACGCCGGTCTCTGCGTCGCCGTTGACCACCGCCCAGTTGATGGGGGCGGAGCCCCGGTACTTGGGCAGCAGAGAGGAGTGGACATTGATACAGCCCTTGGCGGGCAGGTCCAGAATGTCGTCGGGCAGGATGCGGCCATAGGCGGCAACCACGATGAGCTCGGGATTCAGCTCCTTCAGCTGGGCCAGAGCGGTGCCGTCTCTCAGCTTGGTGGGCTGGAACACGGGGACGTTGTGGTCCATGGCGCAGACCTTCACGGGGGTGGGCTTCAGCTTGTTCTGGTGGCGGCCCACGGGCTTGTCGGGCTGGCTGAACACGCCCACCACCTCATGTCCGGCGGCAAACAGGGCCTCCAGAGAGGGGACGGCGAAATCAGGGGTGCCCATAAAGACAATTCGCATTACTTGCCCTCCTGCTCGGCCATCATCTCGTCCAGATCGTCGTTGGTGTACAGCTTGTCCACGTGCTCCACGTAGAGGTGGCCGTCCAGATGCTCCAGCTCGTGGCAGTAGCAGCGGGCGGTCAGCTCGGTGCCCTCCACCTCAAACCAGTTGCCGTTGCGGTCCTGAGCCTTCACCTTCACCCAGTTGGGGCGCTTCACGAAGCCCCACTTGCCGGGGACGGACAGACAGCCCTCCAGGCCGTCCTGCTCGCCCCGGGTCTCCAGGATCTCGGGGTTGATGAGCTCGATCATCTGCTCCTTCTCGTTGACCACGATGACGGCCCGGCGGACAATGCCGATCTGAGGTGCGGCCAGACCCAGACCCTTGGCGTCGGCCAGAGTCTCCTTCATGTCGTCCAGCAGAGCGCCCAGCTTCTCGTCAAACTTGGTGACGGGGTGGCAGCGCTTATTCAGTACGGGATCGCCCTCAATAACAATTTCACGAATAGCCATGGTAAATTCTCCTTAAAGTTCAAAAAAGTAAAAGATATCAAATCAAAATGGATTCAAGTCCCCATAGACGGAGACGCCCCGGTTCTCCTTGTCCTGATGGGCCGCCCGGATGGCGTAGGACACCAGCGCCCGGACCTGCCTGGTGTTCCGGGCCGCCAGGGTCAGCCGGTAGCGGTACCGGTTGTTCACCTTGGCCACGGCGGCGGGCGCGGGACCCAGCAGCTGCCAGGGCTCCCGCATCCGGTTCAAGGCGGGCTCCAGGGTCCGGCGGAGCCGGGTACAGCACCGCAGCACGTCCTCCTCCACCAGCCCGGAGGCGGTGAGCAGGATGAAGTCGGTGAAGGGCGGATAGCTCCGCAGCTCCCGGAGGACGATTTCCTCCCGGTAGAACCGGTCGTAGTTCTGGCGGGAGGCGTACCGGATCACGTCGTTGTCCGGGGTGTAGGTCTGGATGACCGCTCTCCCCTTCTTCTCTCCCCGTCCGGCCCGGCCCACCACCTGGGTGAGCAGAGAGAAGGTGCGCTCTCCGGCCCGGAAGTCGTCGGCGTACAGGGACAGGTCCGCGGAGACCACGCCCACCAGGGTGACGTTCTCAAAGTCCAGGCCCTTGGCCACCATCTGAGTGCCCACCAGAATGGGGACCTTCCGTTTTCTGAATTTCTCCAGAATTTCCTCGTGGGGGTGGGCAGCGGAGACGGTGTCCGTGTCCAGACGGAGGACCTCCGCACCGGGGAATAACTCCTGTAACTCCTCCTGGACCCGCTGGGTGCCCACACCGATGAAGTTCAAAATTCCGCCGCAGGCGGGACAGGCGGGCGGCAGAGGCTGGGAGTAGCCGCAGTGGTGGCACATCAGTCGATGGTTGGCGGAGTGGTAGGTCAGCTTTACGGAGCAGCGGGGACACTCCGGCACCGCGCCGCACTCCCCGCAGGACACCATGCGGTTGGCGCCCCGGCGGTTCAGAAAGAGGATGGACTGTTCCCCGTTCATCAGGTTTTTGTCCAGTTCTTCCTTCAAAACCGTGCTGATGGCCCCGAAATTGCTGTGGCGCAGCTCGTCCTTCATGTCGGCCAGAATGACCTCAGGCAGGGCCTTCTCATTGTAGCGGCGGCGGAGCGAGAACATCTCGATCTCCCCCTTTTGGGCCTGATACATGGTCTCCACGGAGGGCGTGGCCGAGCCCAGCACCAGCAGGGCGCTGTTCTGGACACAGCGGTATTTTGCGATGTCCCGGGCGTGGTAGCGCGGGGCGTTTTCCGATTTGTAGCTGGTCTCCTGCTCCTCGTCCAGGATCATGAGGCCCAAGTTCTGCATGGGAGCAAACACGGCGGACCGGGTGCCGATGACCACCCTTGCGTCGCCGCTCCTCACCCGCTTCCACTCGTCGTAGCGTTCTCCGGCCCGGAGCAGGCTGTGGAGGACCGCCACTTTTTTTCCGAAATGTGCCGTAAAGATGCGGAGCAGCTGGGGAGTCAGGATGATCTCCGGCACCAACACCAGAGCGGACTCGCCCCGGTCCAGGGCCGACTGGATCAGCCGGATATAGACCTGGGTCTTGCCGCTGCCGGTGACGCCGTACAGAAGGGCCGCTCTGGGTCCCTCCTCCCGTGCCAGCCGGTCCAGCCCCTCAAAGGCCGCCTGCTGTTCGTCGTTCAGCACGATCTCTCCGGCGGGAGGCACCTCCTCCACGGTGGGACGGCGGAACACCTCCTGTCCCTCGATGGTGAGGATGCCGCTCTTCTCCAGGGACTTGATGGTGGGCATGGAGGCTCCGGTGAAGTAACATAACTCCTTGGCGGAGGCGGCTCCCAGGCCGCACAGCATCTCGGTGACGGCGTAGCGCAGGGGCGCGGACTTTCTCCGGGGGGTGACCATGGCCATGGCATCCTCGGCGGGGATGGCCAGCACCGCCAGCTTCTCCGTCTTGTCGCCGATGCCCCGCTGGGCGCTGGACACCAGCTCCGCCAAGCCCTCGTCGGTGAGGCGGCGGATGGCCGGGTTGGGGTCCTGAGAGCCGAAGGCGGTGCGGATCTGCTCCATATCCCCCGTTCCGCCCCAGTTCAGCAGCAGCTCCAGCAGTCTGGCGGCGGCGGGTGCGTGCTCCACCGTCTGACGGGCCTGCTCCTCATCCAGTCCGGCCTTCAGCTGAACGCTGTCCCGGAGGGAGAAGTACAGTCCGGCGGGGAGCATGGCCTTCACGCAGTCGTACAGGGTGCAGAAGTACCGCTCCCGCATCCAGATGGCCAGCTGAATGGCCTCATGGTCCAGAACGGGGCTGTCGTCCAGCTTGGCCTGGATGGCCTTGAGGGACTGCCCCTGTGTCTTTTCCTCGTAAATGGACAGCACCAGCCCGTCCGCGCCCCGGTTGCCGGAGCCGAAGGGGACCAAAACCCGCATTCCGGGCTGTAGGCTGTCCTCCATTTCCCTTGGGATCAGATAGCTGTAGGGCTTATCAATGGTGTAAATAGCCCGGGAAACGGCGATTTTTGCAATTTTCCGCCCCACGGGCTCCACCTCCTACTGCAAGGAAAGGCAAGCGTGGGATGCCCCGCGCTTGCCTTATGCTCCTTATTCTGCCTCGTCCTCGTCGTGGTGGGTCAGCTTACCGGCGGCGATCTCGTTGATGGCGATGCTGACGGGCTTGTCCTCCAGAGGGGTCTTGGTGGCCTCGGCCTCGCTGGAAACCTCGCGGGCGCGGTGGGCGATCACGTTGACCAGCTCGTAGCGGCTGGGGATCTGCTTCAGTAAATCTTTCATGGCGGGATAGAGCATCATAATAAACATCTCCTAAAACTATAAAACTGTTGGATCGAACCCGTGCGTCGCACGGGTGGTTCTGTTAGTTGAACTGGGGCAGCAGGCCCTTGCGGCTGGAGACCCGGCACTCGGCGGCCACCAGGATGGACTGGATCTCGGTGACGGCGTTGCTCACCTGATCGTTCACCACCAGATAGTCATAGTGGGGGATCTCCTTGAACTCCTCCTTGGCCTGGGTCAGGCGGCCCTCGATGACCTCCTCGCTGTCGGTGTTGCGGTTGTGCAGACGGCGGGACAGCTCCTCAAACGAAGGGGGAATGATGAAGATCAGCAGTGCCTCGGGGCAGCGGGTGCGGACCTTGGCGGCGCCCTGGACCTCGATATCCAGCAGGACGTCGATGCCGGCGTTCAGCTTGTCCTCGATCACCTTCATGGAGGTGCCGTAGTAGTTGTCCACGTACTGGGCGTACTCCAGCAGCTCGTTGTCGGCGATCATCCGCTCGAACTCGGCCTTGTCCACGAAGTTGTAGTTCACGCCGTCCTGCTCACCGGGGCGGGGCTTGCGGGTGGTGTA
>SAMEA104404100__coassemble_2016_pt1 | contig 16333 bp, 16 predicted proteins | sample SAMEA104404100__metabat2_low_PE_092 | metagenome-assembled genome bin SAMEA104404100 (sample SAMEA104404100) | Balaenoptera acutorostrata | reverse complement strand
CCATGACCGGCGACGGCACCAACGACGCCCCCGCTCTGGCTCAGGCCAACGTGGGTCTGGCTATGAACTCCGGCACCACCGCTGCCAAGGAGGCCGCCAACATGGTGGACCTGGACAGCGACCCCACCAAGATCCTGGAGGTGGTGGAGATCGGTAAGCAGCTGCTGATCACCCGCGGCTCTCTGACCACCTTCTCCATCGCCAACGATATCGCCAAGTATTTCGCCATCATCCCCGCCATGTTCATGGCCGCCGTCCCCGAGCTGGAGGTGCTGAACATCATGGGCCTGTCCACCGAGTACAGCGCGATCCTGTCCGCTCTGATCTTCAACGCCCTGATCATCCCCGCTCTGATCCCTCTGGCCATGAAGGGCGTCAAGTACCGTCCCATGTCCTCCAGCAAGATGCTGGCCCGCAACATGATGATTTACGGCGTGGGTGGTGTGATCACCCCCTTCATCGGCATTAAAATCATCGACATGATCATCAGCCCTCTGCTGCACATGATCGGTATGTAAGGAGATAATTTTTGATGGAACACATGAAAAAACTGATGAATACGCTGCGTCCGGCCATCACCGCCACGCTGATCCTGATGCTGCTGTGCGGACTGGTGTACCCCGTTCTGATGAACGGTCTGTCCGCCGTCATCTTCCCCTCCCAGGCCAAGGGCAGTCTGGTGATGGTGGACGGTAAGGCTGTGGGCGCTGCCCACGTAGGCCAGGAGTTCACCGAGCCTTACTTCATGAAGGGCCGCCCCTCCGCCGTCCACTATAACACCTACACCGAGGACGCCGAGGGCAACCAGTTCTATCTGGATGGCAGCGAGTTCGGCGGTCTGTCCTCCGGCTCCAACAACTACGGCCCCAGCAACCCCGCTCTGGTGGAGCGGGTGGAGGCCGATATCCGGCACTTCCTGGCCGCCAACCCCAGCCTGACCCGTGAGGACATCCCCACCGACATGGTGACCGCCTCCGGTTCCGGTCTGGATCCCCATATCACCCCCGCATCCGCTGCTGTGCAGCTGCCCGCCATCGCTGAGGCCTCCGGCCTGAGCATGGAGCAGCTGGAGCAGATCGTTTCTGACAACACCACCGGCAAGCTGCTGGGTGTTTTCGGTGAGGAGACCGTCAATGTTCTGGGCGTGAACGTCGCCATCGCTGCGGCGATGGCTTGAATCTGAGATAACTCCCCACAAAAAGAAGAGCAGGTGTACCGCTTTTGCGGTGCATCTGCTTTCCTTTTGTCCAAGAAACTGGTAAAATAAAGGCACAGAGGGCGGAGAGCCCGCTGAATCTGACCGAATGTGAGGGAACTGTTATGAAACGAATGACCGCTCTGCTGCTGGCCGCGCTGGCCTGTCTGTCTCTGTGGGGCTGTGCCCCCAAGGATACCCCCGCCGCATCCTCTCAGGGAGACGGCTCCGTCTCTGAGGAGCCCTCTGTGCCCGCTCAGCCCGACGCCTCTGTCCCGGAGGTGCCCTCCAAACGGGACTCCATCCCCTTTGAGGAGGGCCAGCTCTACGCCGTGGCTTATCTGGGCTACCAGGAGGAGAAGAGCATGGAGAAGGTGGAGCGGTATCTGGACAGCACCGACCTGCCCACCCACTACGTCTCCTACGGGGAGATCTATCTGGTCATTCCCCGGTACGAGGATATGAGCCTGACCCTGCTCCGCAACGATATTGAGACGGATCAGTCCGACCTCTTCTATGAGGAGCCCAACTGCGGCCCCTTTATCCTGCAATGCAACGCCAGCGACATTTTCAGCGACGTGACGGTCCGGCTGACCCGCGGGGAGGAAAGTGCGGAGTTCTCTCCCTATGTCTCTCTGAAGGACGGCACCGTCCAGGCAGGGGAGAAGGGCCTGAACCTGTCCCCGGAGATGGGGACCCCCGAAGATTGAGAAAACAGGGAAGCGCCCGCCATTGGCGGGCGCTTCTTTTTTGTGCTACAATAGGGAAAATGAGTCAATAAGGAGGAAGCTCCATGAACTATGAGGATTGGAAAACGGTGATGGGCCGACAGCTGAAAACGGCCCACGTGTTCGCCGTCCATTGCTGGGCAGAGGAGGAAGCGGCCCTTGCTCTGGCCCTGGAACACGGCACCGAACAGCCCTCCAAGTGGGAGAAGGGAAAGTTGATCGCCGGACCTGTGATGGAGGCATTTCGGGAGATGCTCCTGACCCAGCCCCAGCCGGCCCCGGATGAAACCGGGGCGCGGAACACGCCCTTTTTCACCATTGCGCTGGACAACGGCTTCTGGTCGGAGCACTACGGCACCGAGGTCCACGACGGGAAGAAAACTGTCCTCTCCTACGGGGATTCCAACACCTACGGCTTCGACCCCAGAGGCTTCTGGGGTGGGCGGTACGACCCGGAAAACCGCTGGTGCGACATTCTGGCGGAGAAAACCGGGTGGAACGTGGTGAATTTCGGAGAGAACGGCCGGACCCTTCCCCGGCAGAGTTGGGCGCTGGAGGAGGTGGAGCGGGCTGTGCTGGATAACGCCCCTGTTCCGCTTATGATGGTCATGCTGGGGACCAATGACGTGCTCATGGACGCCTCTGTCCCCGTGGCACAGCTCACCGGGACCATGGAAACCCTGCTGGACCGGCTGGAGGACCGCTTCCCGGAGACGACCGTTCTCCTTCTGGGCCCGCCCGCCGTCCGGGTGGGGGTGCCTGAGCTGGAGCAGAAGCTGCGGGACCTGTCCGCCGCCTATGCCGAATTGGCCCGGAATCGTCGCCTGTATTTCTGCGACGCCGGGGCCTGGGACCTGCCTCTGGCCCATGACGGGGTCCACCTGTCCGAGGCGGGCCACCGGATGTTCGCGGAAAATCTGCTGGACTTCATTGCCCGGGAAAAGCTGACCCTTTAAAAAGAAACGGCGGATGCACACGCATCCGCCGTTTTTGTCAGTTGTGGGAGAAGTCCTTGTTGACCAGATAGATGCCGATGCACACCAGGATCAGGGAGATAAAGCCCTGGAGGGTGAAGGCCTGGTTCTGCTCGCCCAGCAGAAGGGCGCTGAGGATCACGCCGAACACCGGGTTCATAAAGCCAAACACGGCCACCTTGCCCACGGGGTTGTGCTTGAGGAGAATGCCCCAGATGGAGTAGGCCACGGCGGAGATGATAGCCATGTACACCAGCAGCAGGGTGGACTTCGGAGTGAAGCCGGACAGGCGGCCGCCCATGGACAGACCGGCGGCGGCCATGATGAGACCGCCCATGACGAACTGATAGCCGCTGAGGGCCACGGGGTTCTCCGCCTGGCTGTACTTTTTCAGCAGGACGGAGGAGGCGGCGTAGGACAGGGTGGACAGGAGCATGAAGCCCTCGCCCATGAAGGACATACCGCCCTCCAGACCGGTGCCGTTCAGGTTGATGAGGGCCACCCCTGCGAAGCCCACCACAACGCCCAGCAGCTTGAACTTGCCCAGCTTCTCATAGTGGAAGATGAGGCTGGACATGAGGATGGAGAAGAACACGTTGGAGGCCACAATGATGGAGCCCTTCACGCCGGAGGTGTGGGCCATGCCGATATAGAACAGCAGATACTGGATGACGGTCTGGGCCAGACACAGCTTGACCACCATGCCCCAGGAGGTTTTCTTGGGGACCAGGACCTTTTTGCTCAGCACGCTGCCGATGGCGATGGCCAGGATACCGGCCAGAGTGAACCGGGCACCCGCGAATACGATCTGAGAGGCGGTGTCGTCGGCGGCGATGTTGAACAGCTCGTAGGCGATTTTCACGCTGGGGAAGGCGCTGCCCCATAAAAAGCAGCACACCAGGGCCAGCAGGGCCACCACCAGGCTGTTTTGGAGTTTGTCAGTTTGCTTCATGATCTCGTTCCTTTTCTTTTGGATTTGTGACGGAAATTTCCAGTCGGGGTCTATCATACCATAGAAAGTTTGGTTTTGGAAGATATCCAGGAGAAAAAACGGTCCAGTCCGGAAAAAGATTGGAATTCCGTCAAATCTGTGGTACACTATCGGTAATCTGACCAACAGGAGAGAGGAGAACCGCCCATGAAAAAGAAACTCAAGACCCGCCGCTACCACATCAAGAGCCCCAAGCTGTCTGCGGACCAGAAGACCACCCTGGTCTTTCTCACCGACGCCCATAACAAGCTGCTGGGAGAGGACAAGGAGAAGCTGATGGGGGCCATCGATGCCTGTTCTCCCGACCTGATCTTAGTGGGCGGAGATATGATTTTGGGTGTGCCAGACGCACCGCTGGAGCCCGCTCTGGACTTTCTGCGGGAGCTGTCTGCCAAGTACCCCATCCTCTACGCCAACGGCAACCACGAGCACCGGGTCCTGCTGGTCCGGGAGAAGTTCGGTGACATGGGCGACCGTCTGCTGAAGGGGCTGAAGGACTGCGGCGTCCGCCATATGATCAATGAGACGGTGGAGTATACCGCCGGAAACGTGCCTCTGCTGATTTACGGCATGGACCCGGACAGCGTCTTTTACAGCCGGGAGACCGATGTGGACATGGTGGGCGCTCTGAATGACACCTTCGGCACACCGGACGAGGAGAAATTCACCGTTCTGTTGGCCCACACGCCGAAATTCTGCCCGGACTATCTGAACTGGGGCGCAGACCTGACCCTCTGCGGCCATTTCCACGGGGGCGTGTTCCTGCTCCGACACAGAGGGCTGATCCAGCCCGCCGCCGGGATGCTGTCGCCCTACTGCTGCGGCCGGTTCCGCAAGGGAGACGCCAATGTCATCGTCAGCGCAGGACTGGGCGAGCACACCATTCCCTATCGGATCCATAACCCCAGAGAAGTGACCTGCATTGAAATTGTCGGCACGAAGAAATAAAAGAAGAAAGTCCCGCTCCGTGAGGAGCGGGATTTTTTATAGGATCGAGGCCTCGATCCGTTCCGCCGCGGTGCCCAGCCCGTCAAAGCCCGCACAGCGGCAGACCGTTCCGTTGACCCTGCTGTCCAGAAAGGGCTGTTCCTGTCTGTCCGGGTCCAGACAGAGGTCCAGGGCCAGCACGTCCTCCCAGGCCCGGTTGAGGAAGGCCACCTCCCGGCGGCCATGGGTGCGGGTGAGGGCAAAGTCCCCGGCCCGGTCCAGATACCGCTGAATGTCCGGCTCTGAAAAGCCGAAGGCGTGGAAGCTGGCCCGTAAACCATGCTCAAAGAGCCCCGGCACATCCTGCCATTGGAGGGGCGGCACGTCGAACAGCACGAAGGTGTACCGGCTGTGGCAGTGGACGGCCAATAAACTTTTCCGCCCTCTCAGGTCGATGACATGGAGGTCCCAGCAGAACCGGCGGTCGGGCTCCACGCCGTAACAGGGCGGCTTCCGCTTTAAAAACCGCTGGAGGGGGAAGATCAGGCCCAGCTCCATCACTTCACCTCGTGGGGGATGAGGATTTTCTCCACCTGCATCTCCCCGTTTTCAATGGTCAGCGTGGCCATAGTGATCTCCTGATGGAACCGCCGGGGCCCGCAGCTGCCGGGGTTCAGATAGAGGATACCGTCCTTGATCTCCTCGGCGTACTTGTGGGAGTGGCCGTAGATGACGCAGTCCACCCCGGGCAGGTCCTTGGGGATCTCCGCCTTCTTGTGGACCATGTAAAAGGTCTTTCCGACCAGTTCCAGGGTCAGGTGATGGGGGATGTGCTCCGCCCACTCCTTGTCGTTGTTGCCCCGGACCACGTAGAGGGGCGCGTACTCCTGCAACCGGTCCAAAATGCTCTGTCTGCTGATATCGCCGCCGTGGAGGATGGCGTCCACACCCTTCAGCTGGGCCAGCACCTCGGGGCGGAGCAGGTTATGGGTGTCGGAGAGAATGGCAAGTCTCATAATATTACCTCCTGCTTCCCTAATAATAGCTAATTTCTGAAAAAGGAAAGAAAAAAGAGGCCCCGAAAACGGGGCCTCTTCCAAAAGACGTCTTAGTAGTTGTCAGCCTTCAGCTCGAAGTAAGCCTTGGGGTGAGCGCAGACGGGGCAGACCTCGGGGGGCTCCTTGCCCACGACGATGTGGCCGCAGTTGCTGCACTGCCAGATCATGTCGCCGTCACGGGAGAAGACCAGACCGCCCTCCACGTTCTCCAACAGCTTGCGATAACGGGCCTCGTGCTCCTTCTCGATCTTGCCGACCTGCTCAAACAGGAAAGCGATGTGGGCGAAGCCCTCCTCGCGGGCCTCCTTGGCCATGGTGGCGTACATGTCGGTCCACTCGTAGTACTCGCCCTCAGCAGCGGACTGCAGGTTCTCGGCGGTGGTGCCGATGCCGCCCAGCAGCTTGAACCAGATCTTGGCGTGCTCCTTCTCGTTGCCGGCGGTCTCCTCGAAGATCTTGGCGATCTGGACGTAGCCGTCCTTCTTGGCCTTGGAAGCGAAATAGGTGTACTTGTTGCGGGCCTGGGACTCACCGGCAAAAGCGGTCCACAGGTTGGCCTCGGTCTTAGTGCCCTTCAGCTTAGGATCCATAATAAATACCTCCATATTCAAAAAACTTTCTTCATCTATGATACTGGTAGGAATTCAGGAATAATTCCTATTAGCTGTGCCTAGTATATCATTTCACTTATCCTATGTCAATATACAATCAGAAAAAATCATACCATTCGGTCAAAAGTGGAATATTCTTCCTTGGCTCTGAATATGTTGCTGTATCAAGCAAAATACATAAGATGAGGAGTGGTTTTATGGACAAAACGATATGGAAATGGACAGGCTCGGCGGTGCGGAGAGGTATTGCTTTAGGAATGGCGGCCATTGCGCTGTGGTGTGTCAGTCTGACGGGTCCCATACCCCCAAAAGGGGAGGCTTTGGCGGCTATGGGCGGTGGAAAGGCGGAGGGACCCGGCGCGCTGGTTCGTGGGCTCTGGCCGCTCCCGGGGCAGGAGCGGGCTCTGACGGGCTGGGGCAGGCTGATCCTGGACCAGTCTCCTGCCCTACAGGCGGCGGAGCCGGACCTGATGCTCATGCGGAGCGAGAGCCGCCCGCCGGAGCCGCCCAAGCCTCCCGTCCCGCCCCAGACCCCGCCGGAGCTGCCGGACAACGAGGACCGCACCGAGCCCGATCTGAAGCCCCAGCAGCCCGCCGACGGTGTGGTGGAGATGACCGCCAGAGGCAAGCAGGGGAAGAACTACCTGTGGGGGAACGGGGTGTGCCTCTATAACCGGACAAAGATGGAGCTGGACGGCTCTGTCCTCTCTCAGGGTAAGGTGGACTTGAACATGGGGCCGGGGCCCCATATCCTCATTGTCCACACCCACGGCAGCGAGGCCTATGCCCAGTACGACGGCGACCGCTACGAGGAGAGCGACGCTTACCGCACCACCGACTGCACCCACAACATCGTGAAGGTAGGGGAGGAGATGGCGGAGGTGTTCCGGTCCAAGGGCTATCAGGTCCTCCACGACACCCGGCTCTATGACTACCCGGCCTATAACGGCTCCTATGACCGGTCCAAGGCGGCGGTGGAGGAGTGGCTGCGGCAGTACCCCTCCATCCAGATGATTTTGGACGTCCACCGGGACGCATTGGTGGACCGGGAGGGCCGCATCTATAAGATGGTCACAGAGGAGAACGGAGAAAAGATGGCTCAGGTCATGATGGTCATGGGGAGCGGGGACTCCGGGGCGAAGCACCCCCGATGGAAGGACAATCTGGCCTTTGCGGTGCGGCTCCAGCAGGACCTTTTGCAGGAATATAAGTCCCTGGCCCGGCCCATCGTTCTGCGGAGCCACCGCTATAACCAGCAGCTTTTGCCGGGCTACATTCTGGTGGAGGTGGGCGGACACGGGAACACCCTCACCGAGGCGGTGAAGGGGGCGAAGCTGTGGGCGGAGCGGGTTTCCAAAACTCTGCTGGAGATCGCCCCGCCCCCGGAGCGGACATAAAAAGAGCGCGGCCATTGGCCGCGCTCTTACCTTATAAATATTTGCGGAGGATGGGAGCCAGCTTGTCGCTGTCCACGATGTAGCTGCCGTGGTCCTCGCCGGGAAGGATCTCCAGCACCGCGCCGGGGATGCTGTCTGCGATCAGTCTTGTGTGGGCCGGCCGGATCATGTCGAATTCGCCCGCCAGAACCACCGTGGGCACGGTGATCTTTTTCAGGTCAGCGGGAGCGATCTGGGGCTCATTCAGCATCATGCGAAACAGCTTGTTGCCCCGGTCGGCGATCTTGCGGATGAAAATTTGTTCCTTCTCCTCCAGGCCCTGAGGGTCCAGATTGGCTCCGCTGATAATCAGCTTGCCCAGCAGACCGGGCTCCTCCATGGCGATGAGCAGGCCCAGAATGCCGCCGTCGCTGAACCCGTAGAACACGGGCTTTTCCAGCCGGAGTTCCTTGATGAACCCAATCAGGTCGGCGGCCATCCGGTCATAGCTGACCTCCTCCGGGTCGTCGCTGAGGCCGTGACAGCGGCTGTCCACGGTGTAGACGGTGTGAGTTTTCGCCAGCTCCGGCACCGCCTTTTGGAAAATGCTGTGGTCCTCGCTGTTGCCGTGGACCAGAATGAGAGGCGAACCGGAGCCGGTCACCTCGTAATAGAGCCGAAGCCCGTTGACAGTACAGTACATAGAACGGAATCCTCTTTACCGCACCCGCAGCTTCTTGGGCAGCTCCGGGTCGGGGGTGACCCATGCGGTCTCGTAGTTGGTGTAGGTGACCATGCCGGGGTTGGCACCGGTGAGCTTCTTCACGTACTTCACCAGCGCGTAGTCCACGGGGATCTTCAGACCCTCCCGGCCCTGGGAGAACCAGGCGGCCAGCTGTGCGGCCTCGTTCATGCTGGTGAGGTCGGGGTCCTTGCCCTCGGTCCACAGGATGACGTGGGAGCCGTGGATCTTCTGAGTGTGGAACCACAGGTCGCTCTTGTAGGCCTGACGGCAGGTGAGCATGTCGTTTTGCAGGTTGTTCTTGCCCACGCTGATACGCATGCCGGTGGAGGAGCGGAACTCCATGGGCTTGGAGGCCAGCCGCTTGGTGCGGCCCTTGTCCTTGGGCTGGCGGCGGAGGTAGCCGGTGTCGATGAGCTCCTGGCGAATTTCACCCAGGTCCCGCTCGCCCTCGGCCAGAGAGATGTTCTCCAGCACGCTGTTCAGGTATTCCAGGTCCATCCGGCCCTTTTTCAGCTGGATGGTCAGCATCTCCTCGGCCTTCTTGGCCTTGTTGTACTCCTTATAATACTTGGCGGCGTTCTGCTGAGGGGTCAGCAGGGGGTCCAGCCTGATCTCAATCTCCTTGTACTCCGGGTCGTAGAAGTCCATGGTCCGCAGACAGGCCATGCCCTTCTCCATGGCGTGGAGGTTGCTGGTGATGATGTCGCCCTGCTCGCGGAGACGCTCCCGGCCGTAGGTGGTCTCCAGCTCCTTCTCCTGGTTGGCGATCTTGCGGGCGGTGCGGTCCCGGGCGTTGGTGACGGAGCGGATCAGATCCTGACCCTTCTGCTTCACCCGCTCCAGCTGCTCCCGCTGTTCGTAGAAGTCATCCAGCAGGAGGGAGAAGGAGGGGTACTCGTTCAGCCCGCCGGAGGCGCCGTACTGGGTGATGGGCAGGAAGGAGAAGTCCTTGGGCTTGCCGTCAATGGAAATGACAACGGGGGTAAAGCGGTTTTCCTTCACGTTGTTCAGCAGACGCTCCAGCTCGTCCAGCAGTTTTATTCTGCCCGCTTTGCCCAGCATGTGCAGGCGAATATCCGTTGCGCCGCCCGCCCGCTGAGCGATCTCCCGGCAGATGAGGGGAGAGAGGCCGTTGAAGGTGTCCAGCAGCCAGCGGTCGGCCTGGGCCTCCTCGGGAGCAATTTCAAGCAGATGCTCCAAGGCCTCCCGGTCCAGAGCGGTGGGGTCCTGCTTGGGCTGTGCGGCGGGCATCCGGTAGAACATACCGGGCAGCACCTGCCGGCGGGTAGAGATGTCGCCGTCCACCCGGCGCAGACAGTCCACAATGCGGCCCTCTGCGTCCAGCAGGATCAGATTGGAGTGCCGGCCCATGGCCTCCAGAACCAGAGTGCGCTCCACCCGGTCGCCCAGCTCGTCGATGGTGTCCAGACGGAAGTTGACCACCCGCTCCAGATGGGGCTGCTCAATGGCCAGCAGGCGGCCGCCGGTCAGGTGCTTCCGCAGGAGCATACAGAACATGGGCGGCTTGTCGGGGTTCTCCCGGACCAGCTTGGTCAGCTGGGGCCGGGGGTGGTTGGGGCTGGCGGAGAGCAGCAGCTTCACGTTGCCCTTGGGAGCCCGCAGACCCAGGACGATCTCCTCCCGGGCGGGCTGATAGATTTTATCAATTTTAGCGCCCACCAGGTCGGTGCTCAGCTCGTGAACCAGACCGGACAGACACAGTGCGTCCAAAGCCATGAAAAATCACCTCGTAATCGGAATCAGGGAGGCGGACTTACGCCTCGTCGCCCTCCATCATCAGAGCAAAGAGCTCGTTGAGCCGGTCGGTGCGGCCCTGGAGATACAGCCAGCCGAACAGGGCCTCGAACCCGGTGGCGGTCTGGTACTCGCCCCGGCTGGCGGCCTTGGGGACGGAGTGGGGGGCGGTGTTGCGGCCCCGGCGGAACACGTCGTGCTCCTCCTCGGTGAGAACGGGGAGGATGCGCTCCATCCGGGCGGCCTGAGCGGGTGCGGCCACGTACTTCACGGTGGCCCGGTGCAGGTCCTTCACCTTGGCCTTGCCGGAAAGGCAGATCCAGGAACGGACCATCACCTCGAACACGCTGTCGCCCAGATGAGCCAGCCCCAGACTGCTCAGATTCAGCAGCTGTTCCCGGGGCATCTGTAAGTTAAAATAATCGGTCATGTAAAATCGCTCCATCCATAGTAGTTCCATAACATAATATTACATTATACCGCCTTGGGAGAAAAGGCGCAAGCGGGAAAATCGGTGGGGCGGCAGGGGAACGGAGAAAATCCGGGATGTAAAGTTTTGTTGCGGGAATGTAAAGCCTGCTTTCTTGTGGCTGCGTGGAAAATCTGCTAAGATAGGAGCAACGAAAGGAGGACGGCCCATGAAACTGCACGAGAAGATATATCATCTGCGGAAGCAGTCCGGCATGTCTCAGGAGGAAGCCGCCGGTCGACTGGGGGTGTCGAGACAGGCGTTTTCCAGATGGGAAAACGGAACGGCTCAGCCTGTAGCCAACAACATCCTTGAAATCAGCAAGTTATTTGGGGTGACAGCGGACTATCTGCTCCACGAAAGCTACGAGAGCGACAATGATGTTCCGGCGGTGAAGGAAGTCAAAAAGGTCAATCAGACCCTGAGGACCAATCTGACCACGATCGCCATTGTGGCCCAGGGTGCCGCCTTGAACACTGCCCTCCAGCCGATTGCAGAGGGAATCAATGTGGTGGTGATGGTTTGGATCAAGGCGGGACTGCTGTTGGCTGCATCCATCTGGATGGCATTCAACCACAGGTATGAGCCGGACCTGAAGCAGAGAGCAAAAAATACTAAAATCGAACTGGTATACTGCGGTATTCAGGCGGCTGTTGCCCTTACTGCACATTACACCCGACATTATTTCCTGGGTACGGTGCTGTTGATCGCGGTCCTTCTCCTGTATTTGTTGAAGATCAACCCCAAATATATGAATCGAAAGCTGACCAAGTAAGTAACGGCAGTGATCGCGGAAAAGCAGGGGGCCATCCTTCGGGACGGGTCCCTGCTTGTATCTTTTAGCCGAAAGGAGAAAATTCTAAAAAGAGGATCAAAATCCTTGCAATTCTCTGGAAATGGATATAGACTACAGGTGACATTTTGGGTCGAATTTTGGCCCATACAGCCGCAGACCTCCTTCCGGGCGGAGCCTTCTTCCCCGGGACGGAGGTATTTTAATGTAGAGAGGGGGAGTAAGGGTGCGTATTCTGGCCACAGCGGCGGGAGCCTTCTCGGCCGCGGTTTTTGCCGCCTGTCTGCTCTTCCCGGAGAGGTGGCTTTTGCATCTGGGCCTGTGTGCCCTGGCCGCAGGGCTCCTGACCGTGTTGTTCCGCAGAAGGCGGAAGAAACCCGTCCTCCGGGCGGCGCTGATCCTCTTTGGGGCGGCGGCGGGCCTGCTGTGGACGGCGGCCTTTCAGTACCGGTTCTTCACCCCGGCAAGGGCGCTCCATGACCACACCGTCCGGCTCACCGCCACGGTTACCGGCTGGCCCCGGGAGACAAAGCGGGGATTTTCCGTGCTGACCCGTGCGGAGACGGACTCCGGCGCGTCCCTCCAAACCATCCTCTATACCGACGAGCAGGGCGGGGACCTGCGGCCCGGGGACCGGGTCACCGCTATCACCTACTGTACAGACGGGCGGCACAGCTTCAACGGGGAGGAGATCACCTACTATCTGGCCAAAGGAGTCTTTCTGCGGGGCGTGACCTACGGGCGGCTGGAGGTGGAGCGTCCGGAGAAGATCCCTATAAAATTCTTTCCTGTCCTCCTGTCCCAAAAGCTGAAAGCGGGCATTGACGGAGCCTTTCCTGCCGACGCGGCCCCGCTGGTCCGGGCGCTGGTCACGGGCAACCGGGACAACCTGACCGACCGGTTCACCACCTCGCTCCAACGGACGGGCCTCTCCCATACGGTGGCGGTGTCCGGAATGCATCTGGCCTTCCTCACCTCTCTGCTCACCCTTTTGCTGGGCAGAGGCAAGCGGAGCACCGCCCTTTTGACCATCCTCTGGGCGGTGCTGTTCTGCGGTGTGGCGGGAAATACCCCCTCTGCGGTGCGGGCCGCCATTATGATCTTTCTGCTGGAATTTGCGCCCCTGGTGGAGCGGGAACGGGATGACTGCACCGCGCTGGCGGCGGCTCTCATGCTGTTGCTGCTCTGGAACCCGCTGTCCGCCGCCCATGTGGGCCTACAGCTGTCCTTCGGTGCGGTGGCCGGGATCATCGTGGCCTCCAACCCCATCAAAGAGTGGCTCATTACCCATTTGAAACTGGACTATCGGCCTAAACGGCGGGTTTTGAACACGATTTTGCAGCTACCCCGGTTTGTGGTGGATGTGTTCGCCGCCACGGCGGGGGCGTCCCTCTTCACCGTGCCCCTGGTGGCCGTCCACTTCAATACCATCTCACTTATCGCCCCGCTGTCCAATCTGCTGTCTCTGTGGGCGGTGGCCCTCCTCTTTCTGGGCGGCCTCCTCACGGGACTGCTGGCAATGTTCAGTCCGGCGGCGGCCCAGCTGACGGCCCTGCTGTTTACCCCGCTGGCCCGGTACCTCAACGCCATCATCCCCATCCTGTCCAAGCCCGCCTTGGCGGCTCTGCCGCTGGATTCCGGCTACTATCGGGGGTGGCTCCTCTTCTTTTATCTGATCCTGGGCCTGCTCTTCCTCACGCCGGGAAAGCGGCGGTATCTGGTCCCCGGCTGCTGCTGTGTGCTGGCGCTGGTGCTGTCCATATTCTGTACCGCCCGCAGCTTTCAGCAGGGCAGAATGACCGCCGTTGTTCTGGATGTGGGCCAGGGCCAGAGCGTGATCCTCCGCACCGGAGATATGGTGACCCTGGTGGACTGCGGCGGCTTCGGCGGAGAGAACGCCGGAGATGCGGCGGCCAACTACCTCCAGTCCCACGGCCGGAGGCGGGTGGACCTGTTGGTTTTAAGTCACTACGACGCGGACCACGTGAACGGGGTGAGTCAGCTGTTGGAGCGGATGGAGGTCTCCGCCATCGCCCTGCCTGACGTCCACCCGGAGAATCCTTATTATAAGGAGATCGCCGCCTCGGCGGAGGTCCACGGCATTCCCCTCAACTTCATCCGGGAGGACACCCGCTGGACTGCGGACAGCGGGGAAGTGCTCACCGTCTTTGCGCCTCTGGCCAGCGGGCTGGACCGGCCCAACGACGAGGGCTTAACTGTCCTTGCCACGGCAGGGGAGGACGACGTGCTCATCACCGGGGACATGGGCTGGAAGCTGGAGCGCATCCTCATCCACCGCATTGCCCTCCCCGACGTGGAGCTGATGGTGGCGGGACACCACGGCTCCCGGCACTCCAATTCCAAAGAACTTTTGGAGGCGGTGAAGCCGGACACGGTGGTGATCTCGGCAGGTCTGGGCAATCCCCACGACCACCCAGCCCCGGAAACGCTGGAGCGGTTGGAAAAATTCGGTGCAGATATTTACAGAACAGACTTGAACGGAACGGTCACCCTCCGGTATAATGGAGGGTAACCATGAAGGAGGATGCTGCCATGCCCCCGAAAACCAAAGCCAAGCCCGACAACGCCGGGTATCAACAGTTTAAGAAAGACCTGTCTGCGGGAAAACCGGGGATGCTGTACGTCCTCCACGGCGAGGAGACCTATCTGCGGGACTACTACCTGACCCGTCTGCGGGACATGATCCTCACCGGCGGTCTGGGAGAGTTCAACCTCCACGAGATCGCAGCCAAGGATATGTCGCCCCATAAATTAGAGGAGGCCATCGACTGCCTGCCCATGATGGCGGAGCGGACTTTAGTTACCGTCACGGACTTCGACCTCTATAAGGCGGGGGAGAAGGACCGCGCCGAGTACATCCGCATTTTCTCCCAGCTGCCAGACTACTGCTGTGTGGTGTTTCTCTACGACCTGATCCCCTACAAGGGGGACGCCCGGACCAAGATGGCCGCCGCGTTGAAGAAGTACGGCACCGTGGTGAACTTCGTCCGGCAGGACCAGGGCGATCTGGTGGACTGGGTCCGGCGGCGGTTCAAGTCTCTGGGCAAGGAGATCGACTCCCGGCTGGCCCTGGAGCTGATTTTCCTCTGCGGCGATTTGATGAACAACCTCATCGGCGAGATCGAGAAGATCGGCGCTTACTCCAAGCAGCCCCACATCACCCGGAAGGATATCGAGGCGGTGGCCACGCCCCAGCTGGACGCGGTGGTCTACCGCATGACCGACGCCATCGGCGAGGGCAGCTTCGACCGGGCGGCGGCGGTGCTGGGTGAGCTGTACCAGATGCAGGAGCCGCCCATCAAGATCATGTGGTCGCTGGGACGGCTCATGCGGCAGTTATATTCCGCCCGGCTGGTCATCGAGCAGGGGAGAGGGGCCTCCTATCTGGGGTCCCTGTGGAATATTAAACCTTACCCCGCCGATAAGCTGATGAAGAGCGCCCGGCGGCTGTCCACCAACTGGTGCCGACAGGCGGTGATCCGGTGCGGACAGGTGGACGTGGCCATGAAGTCCACGGGACAGGACGGTCAGGAGCTATTGACCACCCTGCTGCTGGAGCTGGCCGCCTCCTCTCAGAACAGACGATAAGAAAAGGAGCTGATCCGGTGTATCGGATTCGCGAGGCCATCGTAGTCGAGGGCCGCTATGATAAAAACACACTCTCTCAGGTGGTGGATACCCTGATTTTAGAGACCGCCGGCTTCGGCATCTTCAAGAATCAGGAGCAGATGGCGCTGCTGCGGAAGGCGGCGGAGAAGCGGGGGCTCATTGTGCTCACCGACTCCGACGGGGCGGGCTTTGTGATCCGCAGCCGCATCAAGGGCTCCATCCCTCAGAAGTACCTGAAGCACGCCTATATCCCCGACGTCTACGGCAAGGAGAAGCGGAAAAAGGTGGGCGGCAAAGAGGGCAAGCTGGGGGTGGAGGGCATGTCTCCGGCGGTGCTGGAGCAGGTCCTGCGCCGGGCCGGAGCCACCTTTCTGTCCGAAAAAGATGTAGAAAAAAACAGCCTGCCGCCCATCACCAAGGGCGATCTCTGTGCCGCCGGGCTGACCGGAGGCCAGAACAGCGCGGCAAAACGGCTGGAGCTGCTGAAAAAGCTGGCCCTGCCGGAGCGCATGTCCACCAACGCCTTTCTGGCGGTGCTCAACGGCTGCTACAGCCGGGAGGAGGCCCGGAAGATCCTGGGCCTCAGCGACTGAACAGCTTATTTGCTTTACAGCACTAAAGACAAAATAACAGGGCCGGAACAGGAAGCGGGGAGGAGGACTCCCCGTTTTTTTCGCCTTTGGGATGGAAGAAATTGAGACTTCGTCATTTTGCTGTATTTCGTTAAAGCAAAAGAGTGCCGGACGGTGCTTTCTATAATTGACTTTACTGCGATAAATGGTCTATACTAGAACTCATATACTATACGAGGAAAAGTATTGTGTGTGATGCAGAATGCGTGGGAGTCTTTGTATGCGCCTTCCACTGCAAAGAAAAAAGGAGGAGACCTTCCACATGAGTAAACAACATTCCAGAGCCGACATGTTCGTCATCGGCTTCGCCCTGTTCTCCATGTTCTTCGGAGCGGGCAACGTGATCTTCCCGCCCTTCCTGGGCATGGGCTCCGGTCCTGCATGGGGCCTGGGCTTCACCTGCTACTACATCGCCGATATCGGCCTGGCCCTGGTGGCCCTGTTCTCCA
>SAMEA104404100__coassemble_1890_pt1 | contig 17307 bp, 13 predicted proteins | sample SAMEA104404100__metabat2_low_PE_092 | metagenome-assembled genome bin SAMEA104404100 (sample SAMEA104404100) | Balaenoptera acutorostrata | reverse complement strand
GTTTTTCCGCCCACCCCGTAAAAATGTGAAAAAATTGCCAGTTTCCGGGGGTGATACTTTTCATGAAATGATAAATGTGATAAAATAAGCCCGATAGAGTTTAACAATTACCCATCAGAAGGAGAACTATTATATGAGCATTGTGAAGGATATGTCCCTGGCGCCCTCCGGCCACCAGAAGATCGAGTGGGTCCGGGACTTTATGCCCGCCCTGTCCGGCATTGAGGACCGTTTCCGCAAGGAGAAGCCCTTTGCCGGTCTGACTGTGGCGGTTTCCGTCCATCTGGAGGCCAAGACCGCCAATTTGGGTCTGGTCCTGCGGGAGGGCGGCGCTGACGTCCATCTGACCGGCTGCAACCCCCTGTCCACTCAGGACGACGTGGCCGCCGCCATGGCGGACAAGGGCGTGGACACCTACGGCGTCCACGGCGTCGATATGGAGGAGTACGAGCGGATGCTGGTGGAGACTCTGAAGTGCCACCCCCATCTGGTGGTGGACGACGGCGGCGACCTGATCAATCTGCTGGGCGGCAAGTGCGCTCAGTACGCCGACCGCCTGATCGGCGGCTGTGAGGAGACCACCACCGGTATCCTGCGTCTGTACGCCCGTGAGCGGGAGGGCATTCTGCCCTGCGCCATGATGGCCGTCAACGACGCCAAGGCCAAGCACTACTACGACAACAAGTACGGCACCGGCCAGTCCTCCTGGGACGCCATCATGCACACCACCAACCTGATGGTGGCCGGTAAGACCGTGGTGGTGGCCGGCTACGGCTGGTGCGGCAAGGGCATCGCCATGCGGGCCAAGGGCATGGGCGCTCACGTCATCATCACCGAGATCGACCCCTTCAAGGCTCTGGAAGCCACCATGGAGAACTTCCAGGTCATGCCCATGGACGAGGCCGCCAAGTACGGCGACATTTTCGTCACCGCCACCGGCTGTAAGGACGTCATTGTGGACCGCCATTTCAAGGTCATGAAGAACAACGCCATTCTGTGCAACTCCGGTCACTTCGACTGCGAGGTGGACGTGGCCGCTCTGGCCGCCATGGCCGAGAAGCGCTTCCCCCGCCGGGAGAACATCGAGGGCTTCAAGCTGGCCGACGGCCGCACCCTGAACGTGCTGGGCGAGGGCCGACTGGTCAACCTGGCCGCAGGCAACGGCCACCCCGCCGAGATCATGGACATGTCCTTCGCCGTCCAGGCCCTGTCTCTGGAGTGGCTGGCCAAGCATAAGGACGGTCTGGAGAAGAAGGTCTACAACGTCCCCGACGAGATCGACGACCAGATCGGCCGTGTGAAGCTGGCGGCCATGGGTCTGGCCATCGATACCCTGACCGAGGACCAGCGGAAGTATCTGAACGGCTGGGAGGGTTAATTTTCCATGCATGACGAGCTGACAAAAATGGACCTTGAAAAGATGCGGGAGGAGCTGAACTACCGCCGCGTCACCCTGCGGCCCAAGCTGCTGGACGAGGTCAAGGTGGCTCGGGCCTTTGGAGACCTCAGCGAGAACTTCGAGTACAAGGCCGCCAAGCAGGAGAAGAACCACAACGAGAGACGAATTCGGTATCTGGACAACATGATCAAGACCGCCGTGGTCATTGAGGACCAGTCAGATGAGCAGACTGTGGGCCTCTATGACAAGGTCACCGTCTTTATGGAGGACGAGGGCGACGAGGAGGTCTGGCAGATCGTCACCACGGTCCGGCAGGATGTGCTGGAGGGACGCATCAGCAAGGAGTCCCCTATGGGCTCGGTACTGATGGGTAAACAGGTGGGCGACCGGGTTTACGTCCGGGTAAACAAGGATTTCGGATATTATGTCACCGTCCGGGCCATCGAAAAAGGTCAGGACGACGGTTCGGTGGAGCTGAACCGCTTTTGATAGCCCGGAAGGGTCAACGTAGCACGGTTTATCGGCGGCGAATGATAACATACAACAATTATAGGACTAAATAAGCAGAGATTTAGTAAATTCGCTGTGTTAAGATAAACTCGAAAGAAGAATCACAGGTCCGCGTCTGGAAGCGCGAGCCTATGAAAAAACTATAATATGGATGAAAAGGAGATAATCAACATGGGTATTCAGAATATTTTTGTCGTGGGCGGCGGCCTGATGGGCAGCGGCATCGCTCAGACCGCTATCGTCAGCGGCTACAACGTTACCCTGAACGATAAGCGCAAGGAGGCTCTGGAGCGTGCTCAGGCCGGTATCGAGAAGGCTCTGAACCGCGACGTGGAGAAGGGCCGCATGACCGCTGAGGACTGCAAGGCCGCTCTGGCTCGTCTGTCCATCTCCGATACTATGGAGCCCGCCAAGGACGCCGACCTGGTCATCGAGGCCATCTTCGAGAACCTGGAGGCCAAGCAGGGCGTGTTCGCCGAGCTGGAGGACATCTGCCCCGAGCACACCATCTTCGCTTCCAACACCTCTTCCATCTCTCTGACCGCTCTGGCCGCTGCTACCAAGCGTCCTTCCCGCGTTGTCGGTATGCACTTCTTCAGCCCCGTGCCTAAGATGAAGCTGGTCGAGGTCATCTTCGGCCTGCTGACCGAGCAGAGCGTCCTGTCCACCATTAAGGAAGTGGGCAAGAAGATGGGCAAGACCATGATCCTGTCCGACGATAAGCCCGGCTTCATCGTCAACCGCATCCTGCTGCCCATGCTGAACGAGGCCTGCTGCGCCTACGGCGTCCATGTCGGTACCGTCGAGGATATCGACAACGGCATGAAGCTGGGCTGCAACCACCCCATGGGTCCCCTGGAGCTGGCTGATATGATCGGTCTGGACATCCTGCTGAACGTCATGGACGTCATGGCTAAGGAGTACGGCGAGAAGTACAAGTCCTCCATGATCCTGCGCAAGCTGGTCCGTGCCGGCTACCTGGGCCGCAAGTCCGGCGCTGGCTTCTACGTCTACGAGGGCGGCAAGAAGATGGGCGTCAACCCCGCTCTGACCCACGAGCGCACCCTGGCTGACTAATTTAAAATCAAGCCTTTGAAACAGGCCCGGCAAAGCCGGGCCTGTTTTTTTATGCCTGAGTGGGGGAGAGGGGGGTCGCTCCTGCGGGAGCGACTTACCTTGTCTACAGCGACAAGGTAGGCGAAACGCCGCTGGGGTGCTGACGAAAGCAGGGGCTTTCGGTGTCAGCACCCCAGCCCCCGTTTACGGGGGTCGTTGGCGGCAGGAAGGGTTTTCGATGGGCGGCAAAATCTGAAAAATTGACAGCTGCGCTCCGCCTTAGGCAGAAATCACAGACGTTTTACGGGAGTAACATGATCCGCCCGCCGGGGCCATGCAAAGACTTTAACGGCTGCGTTTTTCGATAAGTGGCCCGCTGGTGCCGCCCGGAGGTGCCAACGATTCAACGACAATCTTTCTGTAGATGCTGTAGGGCCGCCATATATGGCGGCCGCAGGTTTAGGCAAACTATCTTGAACTGTGTGATAAAACAGAGAGCAAAATCCATCGAAAAAGCTCCGTTCCAAGGCTCCCCTTGGGGGGAGCTGTCAAAATGGGGACCCAAACGCAACCCAACGAAGTGGTTGTGTTTGGGAGAGGAGGAGCGACGGAGCGAGTAAGCCCTGACACGATACGGTGTGTCAGGGCTTAGGATACGCAGTCCGCGACGACGATATGGCGTGGGCAAGTAGACGCCGGGGCGTCACTTGCCGCATTGTATCCCCCGGCGATCTTTTGGGTACTTTTCAATCGTTTGAAAAGTACCTCGCCCCGCAGGGCGAACCCCCTTTCTCTCTTCACTCTTTCAAAATCCTGCTGGGCCCCAATGGAACAAAAAGGTGGAGAAATCAACGGAAATCATCAAATCCGACCAAGGAGGCCGGGAAAAAACAGACAAACAATGTCCAAATGCATGTTGACAAAACTCGAAGAACTTTGATATAATTTGCTACGCTAACTGAATAGCCTTATCAAGAGTGGTTGAGGGACCGGCCCTATGATGCCACGGCAACCTGCGTAAGCAAGGTGCCAAATCCGGCGGTGTGTATCGCAAGATGAGGGTGCCTCAAGACTTGACGCTCCGCCACCGCGGGGCGTTTTTTTCATCCTCCACGACCAAAGAAAGGAAAGATTTACTATGGCTAAGAGACTGTTTACTTCCGAATCCGTGACCGAAGGTCATCCCGACAAGATCTGCGACCAGATTTCCGACGCTGTTCTGGACGCTATGCTGGCTCAGGACCCCATGTCCCGCGTGGCCTGCGAGACCGCAGTGACCACCGGCCTGGTCCACATCATGGGTGAGATCACCACCAACTGCTACGTGGATATTCCCAAGGTGGCCCGCGAGGTCATCCGCGATATCGGCTACGACCGCGCCAAGTACGGCTTCGACTGCGACACCTGCGGCGTCATCACCTCCCTGGACGAGCAGTCCCCCGACATCGCCATGGGCGTCGACAAGTGCCTGGAGGCCAAGGACGGCACTCAGGACGACGGCCTGGACAACGGCGCCGGCGACCAGGGCATGATGTTCGGCTACGCCTGCGACGAGACCCCCGAGCTGATGCCTCTGCCCATCTCCCTGGCCCAGAAGCTGGCCATGCAGCTGACCCGCGTCCGCAAGGAGGGCAAGGTCAACTACCTGCGTCCCGATGGCAAGTCCCAGGTCACCGTGGAGTACGACGAGGACAACAACCCCAAGCGCATCGAGGCCGTTGTCATCTCCACCCAGCACGGCCCCGAGGTGGAGCTGGACCAGATCCGCAAGGACATGGTGGAGCTGGTCATCAAGCCCATCATGCCCGCTGAGCTGATGGACGAGAACACCAAGATCTACGTCAACCCCACCGGCCGCTTCGTGGTGGGCGGTCCTCAGGGCGACTCCGGTCTGACCGGCCGTAAGATCATCGTGGACACCTACGGCGGCAGCGCTCCCCACGGCGGCGGCGCTTTCTCCGGCAAGGACCCCACCAAGGTGGACCGTTCCGCCGCTTACGCAGCCCGCTGGGTGGCCAAGAACGTGGTGGCCGCCGGTCTGGCCAAGCGCTGCCAGGTCCAGCTGGCCTACGCCATCGGCGTGGCTCAGCCCGTGTCCGTCCGTGTGGACACCTTCGGCACCGGCGCTGTCTCCGACGTGAAGCTGGAGGAGGCTGTCAACAAGACCTTCGACCTGCGTCCCGCCGCCATCATCCGCGACCTGGACCTGCGCCGTCCCATCTACCGTCAGACTGCCGCCTACGGCCACTTCGGCCGCGACGATCTGGACCTGAGCTGGGAGCACACCGACCGTGTGGAGCAGCTGAAGGCCTGCCTGTAAGTCAATTTGAGAAAAGAGCCTGCGGCTTTGCCGCAGGCTCTTTTTTTACCGAAATTTATGAAAAAATTAAGGGGTTTAGCAGTTTACAGTCTGGGCATACTGGAGTACAATGTACCACGAAAAAACGGCGGTCCAGCCGGGCCGCCCAACAAGGGAGTTGTCTGTATGGATCAGAAAGAAATCATGCACCGCGTGGACCACACCATCCTCTCCGCCACGGCCACCTGGGAGCAGGTCAAGCAGATCTGCGACGAGGGACTGGCGCTGGAGACCGCCTCCGTGTGCATCCCGCCCCGCTTTGTGAGAAAGGCCGCCGCCTACGTGGGCAACCGGCTTAAAATCTGCACCGTCATCGGCTTCCCCAACGGCTACAACGCCCCCGAGGTCAAGGTATTCGAGACCGAGGACGCCATCCGCAGCGGTGCGGACGAGATCGACATGGTGATGAACCTGGGCATGGCCAAGGAGGGCGACTGGGAGGGCGTGCTCCAGGAGATCAAGGCCGTCAAGACCGCCTGCAACGGCCGTCTGCTGAAGGTCATCGTGGAGGCCTGCATCCTCACCGAGGAGGAGAAGATCGCCGCCTGCCGGGTGGTGTCCATGTCCGGCGCGGACTTCATCAAGACTTCCACCGGCTTCTCCACCGGCGGCGCCACCGTGGAGGACGTGAAGCTGTTCAAGGCCCACATCAGCCCCGACGTGCGTATCAAGGCCGCCGGCGGCATCCGCACCTTTGAGCAGGCCCGGGCCATGCTGGAGGCAGGCGCGGACCGCATCGGTGCCAGCGCTCTGGCCGCTCTGGTCAAGTGAGAGAAAAAGAAAGCTGTTCTGCATGAAAAAGCGCCCCGCTTCTGTGAAGCGGGGCGCTTTTTTAACAGTTTAGGGAAATTACTTGGACTGGACGAAGTTCAGACCCATGGAGGTCTTGGCCTCGTAGCCCTCGACCTGAGCGTCCTCCCAGGTGCCGTAGTCCCGGTCGGTCATGGAGTGCAGAGCGATCTGCTTCCAGACGGGCTCGCCCTGGCCGACGTAGTACATGATGTGCCAGCCCTTGACGGAGCTGCCGGTGTTCTGGACCAGGCCGGTCTGGCCGGGTGCGCGGGCGGGATCCAGAGCCCAGTTCTCGAACTCGGGGATGAAGCCGGAGTTCTTGCCGATGCCTGCGATCAGACCGCCGTTGGAGGCAGAGCCCTGATCGGCGCTCTTCTCAGCGGCCAGAGCGGCGAAGCTCTCCTCGGTGGCGGGACCGGACTTCCAGGTCTCCAGCAGCTCCTCGGCCTTGACCTTGGCGGCGTCGTACTGCTCCTGAGTGGGAGTGGTGGCGCCCTCAGAGGTCTCAGCGGCCACCAGGATGTGGCGGACGTTGGCGGTGTTGGACTTGTCCAGAGCGCGGCCCTCGAAGCGGACCACGTAGTAGTTGTAGATGGTGCCGCCGTCGTACTCCACCAGGGTCACATCGCCGTTGATGCGGGAGGAGTCGGTGGCCCACTCGCTGTAGGAGGTGTTCATGTTGCCGCCGGTGACGGTCTCGGAGACGATGGAGTTATACAGCTTTGCGCCGAACTCGGTGGTCAGAGCCTTGATGTCCTCGCCGGCTGCCAGACGGGTCTGGAAGGCCTCGGCGTCGGCCTTGGCCTGCTCCTTGGCCTTGTCCATCAGTTCCTTCTGCTCGGCCTCGGTGCGCTGGACGGCCTTGCCGTCCTTGTCCTTCTCGGGGGCAGGGACGGAGGCCTGGAAGGTGATCTGAGACAGGGTGAAGGTGTCCAGCAGGTTGGCGTTCTCGGCGTAGTAGGCGTCGTAGTCGGCGTCGGTGAAGCCCTTGGTCTGGATGCCCTTCAGAGCCTCGCCTGCGTAGTCGCTGGCCAGAGCGCGCTGGTTCAGCAGCTCCACAAAGGCCTTATAGGTCATGTAGGGGCCGTAGTTGGCGCGGATATAGGCGTCCCGGCTGCTGAAGCCGTTGATGACCCAGTTGGAGTCGATGTCCTTCAGAACGGCGTCCACGTCCTTCTGGCTGGACTCGCTCAGCTTGTGGTTGGCGGCCTCGGCCTTGTCGGCCAGGGCGGTGTCGGTGGTCAGGGCCTTGACGGCCTCGTCCAGGAAGTAGTCGTGCCAGGAGGTACCCTTCTCCTCGTCATACATCTGGTCCTTCAGGGACTTGTTGTAATCAAAAGGCAGCATACCGGTCTGGGTGACGTAGTTGTTCATGGTGTTGCTCATGATGGTGTTGTAGTAGTACTGCACCTCGGCGGCGGTGTACTTCTCACCCTTGACCTCCACGGCAGGGACGGTGCGCTGAATAAGGCCGCTGTTCCACACCAGCAGGCAGACGGCGATGACGGCGACAATGGCGATAACAGTGCCGTACAGGGTCGTGCTGCGGCGGTCGGAATCAGACTGGCGCTGGTGCTTGGTCTTAGATGCACTCACAGTTGATTCATTCCTCTCGTGATAAAAAAATGAGTCCGTCCCCGGCGGGACGGCAGGTTATATCTGCTGTATTATACTAAAAAATTGAGCCGCTTGCAAGTGCAACAGAGGAAAAAGGGGAGGGGAACGGATAAAAATACAGCACATTCCACAAAAATGCAAGAAAAAACCGCAGCCCCCAGGGCTGCGGTCCCGTTCCGACGATATTCTGTTTGATAAATCCCGCCCTGGCCGTGTGAGCCTGTTTAGAACCTGCACGTATTGGCAGGTGGGTCGCCTCCGCGACGCTTGCTCGCTTCCAACGTCCATCTCACCTCGAGGGGAGCTGGGAGGCCTGCAATCTACGCCGCGAGTTAGCATCCCTTTTAAGAAATGTGGGTTTAAAGAGGCTCATCACGCACCGAGCAGGACACAGTTCAGGAATTACTCTTCCTCATCCTCAAAGAAGCGGTCCATGAACAGCTGGTAGATCTTCTCAGCCTCTTCCTCGGTGTCGAGGGTGGAGAGGATCTCCTCGTCGTTTTCCATGATACCCTTCATGATGATCAGACCGTACTCATCATCGTCAGCGTCCACATCCTTGGGCTCGCCGTTCTCGTCCGCCTCAACTGCGGGGAAGAAGGCGTAATAGGTCACACCCTGTTCCTCCAGAGTATCGACCAGTTCCAGTTCAAAATCATTACCCTCATCATCGGTGACAGTGATGAAATCGGGGCCGAATTCTTCGCTCATTCCAGTGGGCACCTCCTTTTGCTTTAAGCCTATTTTAACCTGTAACCGGGAAAAATGCAAGTGGCCTTTTGTGTAAAATTTTTCCCAGTTGGAGGTCAGCGTGGCTTTCCGGTGGACAAATCTGCAAAATCTGCTATAATGTTAGTCGTAAACTTCTGTCGTATGACCTGCCATAGGGCGGAAGTCTATGACCGCAGAATCCACCGGCCAGTCCCATCTCATGCAGCTGAGACTGTCGGAGAACGCATTTCTTTTGCGCCCGATTGGAGGTAACAACGTGTCTGAACAGAATCAATCTATTTATGAAAACAGCAACTACCCCTCCCGGCAGAGCCCCACGCCGGAGGGCGATCCCCAGGAGCCCAAGAAGGGGAAGCATCCCCGGCTGGGCATGGTGGGCAAGGTGCTGGGCACCCTGCTGCTCATCGGTCTTTGCACCGGAGTGATCATGTGCTGTTTCCTGGCGGTCTATATCAAGACCGTCATCGTCCCCTATGCTGACCTGAGCCTGGATGATTTCCAGCTGGGCGAGAACAGCATCATGCTCTATCAGGATAAGAAAACCGGGGAGTACAAGGAGCTGGTCACCCTCCTGAGCTCCACCAAGTCCACCTGGGTGGACCACGACGAGATCCCCAAGTACCTGATCGACGCCGCCGTGGCCATCGAGGATCAGCGCTTCTGGGAGCACCCCGGTATCGACTGGCGGCGCACCGGCAAGGCCGTGCTGGATATGTTCATGGGCAATGACATTTCCGGCGGCTCCACCATCACCCAGCAGCTGATCAAAAATATGACCGACTACAACGAGACCACGGTCAAGCGGAAGATCACCGAGATCGTCCGGGCCCTGCGGTTCACCAAGAACTACAGCAAGGACGAGACCATCACCTGGTATCTGAACATCATTCCCCTGGGCAGCGGCTGCGAGGGTGTGGGCTCCGCCGCCTTCGAGTACTTCGGAAAGCCGGTGTCCGAGCTGAGCCTGGCCGAGTGTGCCAGCCTGATCTCCATCACCAACAACCCCTCCAAGTACGGTCCCTACTCCGACGCCCGCTCCAAGACCAAGAACGGCGAGCTGTGGGACTCCAAGCAGTGGAACAAGTACCGTCAGGAGCTGGTCCTTGGTAAAATGCTGGAGCTGGGCAGCATCACCCAGGAGGAGTACGACGCCGCCGTGGCCGAGGAGCTGGTCTTTGTCCGCGGCGAGGACGAGGAGGCCGCCAAGACCATCTACTCCTGGTACGAGGAGACCGTCATCGCCGACGTGAAGCGGGACCTGAAGGAGAAGCTGGAGTGGTCCGACAACCGCATCAGCCAGGTGCTGGCCCAGGGCGGTCTGCGGATCTACACCTGTCTGGACCCCGAGGTCCAGGCTGTGGCCGAGAAGGTCTACACCAACCGGGCCAACCTGAACTATAAGTCCGCCAGCGGCAACCTGATGCAGTCCTCCATCACCATCATCGACAACTCCACCGGCGACATCGCCGCCATCGTGGGCCAGTTCGGCGAGAAGGACCGGAACCTGCTGAAGAACTACGCCAACACCGGCAAGCGGCAGCCCGGCTCCTCCATCAAGCCTCTGACCGTGTACGCACCCGCCGTGGAGATGGGCCTTATCAGCCCCGCCACCGTGGTGGACGACTACCCCTACAAGATGGATGGCGACCGACCCTGGCCCTCCAACTCCGGCACCACCAAGTACAAGGGCATGACCACCGTCCGTCAGGGTCTGACCCACTCCGTCAACACCCTGGCCGTCCGCATCGTGGCCGACAAGGTCAGCCCCAAGGAGAGCTTCAAGTTCGCCGAGGAGCGGTTCAAGCTGGATCTGGTGGACGCCATCAAGGGCGCCGACGGCAAGATCATGAGCGACCGGGACGTGGCTCCTCTGGCCATGGGCGGTCTGACCCAGGGCGTGTCCACCCGGGACATGGCCGAGGCCTATGCCACCTTCCCCAACGGCGGCATCTACACCCAGTCCCGGACCTACAGCAAGGTCACCATGCTGGTGGACGGCGAGGAGGAGATCCTGCTGGAGAATCCGCCCGTCCAGGAGACCGTGCTGAAGGAGTCCACCGCCTACTATATGAACTCCATGATGACCGACGTCGTCCGCAGCGGTACTGCCCGGGGCCACGGCGTCAACGGCATCACCTCCGCCGGTAAGACCGGTACCACCTCCAACAACTACGACCGTTGGTTTGTGGGCTATACCCCCTACTACACCGCCGCCGTCTGGACCGGCTACGATAAGGGCAACGAGCCCATGAAGACCCGGGGCAACCCCTCTCTGCTGCTGTGGGAGAAGGTCATGGACCAGATCCACAAGGGTATGAAGAACAAGAGCTTCCCCGTGCCGGAGGGCCTGATCTCCGTCCGCTTCTGCGCTGACAGCGGCAAAAAGACCAATCAGTACTGCGCCATGGACCCCCGGGGCAACCGGGTCCTCACCGATAAGGTGTTCCGGGACGACGCCCCCACCGGCACCTGTACTGTCCACAAGGCCAGCGGCGTGGTGACGGTCTGCACCGACTCCCCCATTCTGGACGCCAACGGCAAGCCCACCGGCATGTACCACCTGGCCGGTCCTCACTGCCCCGCCGACCATCTGAAGCAGGTCTGTCTGCCCGACATCGACCGCAAGCAGATCGGCAACGCCCACGCCCAGGATGAGTACTACAGCAAGGCATACGTGGAGTCCCAGGGCACCTGCACCGTCCATACCGGCGCTCAGCCTGTGGAGCCCGAGCCTGAGGACCCCGCCGCCCCCGCTCCCGACACCTCCAAGCCCACCGAGCCCGAGAAGCCCAAGCCCGAGAAGCCCGAGAAGCCTGAGAAGCCTGAGGAGGGTGAGGACAAGAAGCCCGACAAGGGCAACGGCACTCTGGAGGATCTGGGCAACGCCATGAACGACGCCTTCCACGACTGGAAGGATAAGCTGAGCAAGGCGGGCTGACCCCCGCACCGTCTCCCTGGGGAGAACGGAAGCTGAACCTGCAAAGCGGCCCTGCGGACTCTGTCCGCAGGGCCATTTTTTCTGCATTTGACAAAATCCGCCGAGAGTGGTATACATAGTAACGGAAAACAATATTACATAATGCGGTAATTTGTGATAAGTGAACAACGCTGCGGGCGTTGCATATCACGCTGAAGTGTGTTACAATAGACCACATCAGACAAACAAATGACCGCACCGCAAGGACAAACCCAGGTGCAGAACGGAGAACTCATGATTGAATCAGCGAAGTACTTTATTGTAGAGGCGTCCGCCATGCCGGAGATCTTCCGCAAGGTGGCAGAGGCCAAGCGCCTGCTGGAGACCGGGGAGGAGACCACCGTCAACAACGCCGCCCGTGCTGTGGGCATCAGCCGCAGTGCCTTTTACAAGTATAAGGACGCTGTCCGCCCCTTCAACGACATGCTGCACGGCCGCATCGTGACCTTCCAGATCCTGCTGAAGGACGCACCCGGAATTTTGTCCACCACGCTGAACGTCTTTGCAGGCACCGGCGTGAATATCCTGACCATCAACCAGAGCATTCCCGTCAACGGCTGCGCCATCGTCACGATGACCGCCGAGACGAGAGAGCTCCAGCGCACCCTGGAGGATGTGCTGGGCGAGGTGTCCTCCTGTGAGGGCGTCATCAAATGTGAGATCCTTGCGGGCTGAGCGGAAACGCTGCCCCAATTCTTTTTAGAGGTGAACGTAATGATAAATGTTGCGATTTTAGGTTTTGGCACCGTAGGCTCCGGCGTGGCAGAGGTTCTGACCATGAACTCCGCCATCATTGACCGCCGTGTCAACAACGAGCTGCGGCTGAAATATATTCTGGACGTGCGGGACTTCCCCGACAGCCCCTACGCCGATAAGTTCGTCAAGGACTTCTCCGTCATCGAGAACGACCCTGAGGTGGATATCGTGGTGGAGACCATCGGCGGTGCAAAGATCGCCCTGGACTTTACCACCCGGGCCCTGAAGGCCGGGAAGAGCGTGGTCACCTCCAATAAGGAGCTGGTGGCCACCCACGGCTACGAGCTGCTCCAGCTGGCCCGGGAGAACGGGGCCAACTACCTGTTCGAGGCCAGCGTGGGCGGCGGCATCCCCGTGCTGAACCCCATGAGCTTCGACTTGGGCGGCAACCAGATCACCGAGGTCACCGGCATTCTGAACGGCACCACCAACTATATCCTGACCCGCATGATCCGGGCCGGTCTGACCTTTGACCAGGCACTGGCCGAGGCCCAGGCCAACGGCTACGCCGAGAAGGACCCCACCGCCGACGTGGACGGTCTGGACGCGGGCCGCAAGACCTGCATCCTGGCAGCTCTGTCCTTCGGCGAGCACGTCTACCCCGACCAGGTCCCCACCGAGGGCATCCGAAAGGTGACTCTGGAGGACGTGGCCTACGCCGCCTCCGCCGATTTCCGCATCAAGCTGCTGGGCCGCTGTATGCTCCGCCCCGACGGCAAGGTCTGCGCCTACACCGCACCCCATCTGGTCTACGCCGACAACCCCCTCTACAACGTGGAGGACGTGTTCAACGGCATCACCGTCACCGGCAACGCTGTGGGCCGGGTCATGTTCTACGGCCCCGGCGCCGGCAAGCTGCCCACCGCCTCCGCCGTTGTGGCCGATGTGATGGATCTGGCCCGTGACCTCAAGACCGACCGCCGCAACGCCTGGGGCCCCGGCTCCAAGGAGCTGGTGGTCTCCACCGACGTTCTGTCCTGCCGCTGGTACGTCCGGGCCGCCGCCTCCGCCGAAGCCCTGGAGAAGGCCCTGGGCGAGGCTCAGGTCCTGACCTGTGCCGACGCTCCCGCAGGGGAGGCCGCCGTCCTCACCGCCGCCATGAGCGAGCCTCAGCTCCGGGAGAAGCTGGCGGGCGTGGAAGTCAACTCTCTGTTCCGGGTCCTGGACTGAGCCCGCGAACTGCGCATAGAATGGCGGGGGTGTGAGAGCGCCCCTCGACCGGACACGATTTGACCTTTAGGGGGAAACAGAAATGTCTCTGATTGTACAAAAATTCGGCGGCAGCTCCGTGAAGGACGCAGACCACGTCCGCAACGTGGCCCGCATCATCACCGAGACCTACCGCAAGGGCCATCAGGTCGTGGTCGTTCTGTCCGCTCAGGGCGACACCACCGACGACCTCATCGCCAAGGCCGGGGAAGTCAATCCCCGCCCCTCCAAGCGGGAGATGGATATGCTCCTGTCCACCGGCGAGCAGATCTCCATTGCCCTGTGCGCCATGGCCATTGAGCACATGGGCTATCAGGTGGTCTCCCTCACGGGCTGGCAGGCCGGTATGCTGACCAACTCCAGCTACAGCGCCGCCCGCATCAAGCGCATCAACACCGAGCGCATCAAGACCGAGCTGGACAAGAACAAGATCGTTCTGGTGGCGGGCTTCCAGGGTCTGAACAAGTATGGCGATGTGACCACCCTGGGCCGCGGCGGCTCCGACACCTCCGCTGTGGCGCTGGCCGCCTCCCTCCACGCCGACCTGTGCCAGATCTACACCGATGTGGACGGCGTGTACACCGCCGATCCCCGCCACGTCAAGGGCGCTCACAAGCTGGAGGAGATCACCTTCGACGAGATGCTGGAGCTGGCCAGCCTGGGCGCTCAGGTCCTGCATAACCGCTCTGTGGAAATGGCAAAGCGCTACAACGTGAATATGGAGGTCCTCTCCAGTCTTACGGGGAATCCCGGTACGAAAGTCAAGGAGGTTGTCAAGAAAGTGGAAAAAACTCATGTCAGCGGCGTAGCCAAGGATACCAACGTGTCCCGTCTGGCTCTGGTTGGTCTGGCCGACCAGCCCGGTACCGCATTTAAAATTTTCTCCATGCTGGCCAAGTACAATATCAACGTGGATATCATCCTTCAGTCCATCGGCCGCGATGGCAGCAAGGATATCAGCTTCACCGTCGCCCGCAGCGACGGCCAGAAGGCCAAGGAGGTCCTGCTGGAGAACCAGGAGGCCCTGGGCTTCAAGGAGCTGGAGCTGAACGAGCAGGTGGCCAAGATCTCCATCGTGGGCGCAGGCATGGTGGACAACGCAGGCGTGGCCTGCAAGATGTTCGAGGCCCTCTTCTCCGCAGGTATCAACATCAGCATGATCTCCACCAGCGAGATCAAGGTCTCCGTCCTGATGGAGGAGCGGGACGCCGATCACGCCGTCCAGGTCATCCACGACCGCTTCTTCGACGAGTTCAGCCAGAACTGAGTAAAAAAGACATAAAAAAGTCCCCGGACCGCAGGGTCCGGGGACTTTTTTATGTTCAATCGGAGAGGGTTTTGGTCCTGACCTTGTGGTACAGGATGAGGCTGACCACAGCGGCCACCACCTCGGTGATGAAGAAGGCCAGGAACACCAGGTTGGGGACCAGCTTCACCAGCACGTAGGCCACGGGGAGCAGCAGGATCACAAAGCGGAGCAGGGACACTGTCAGGGAGTAGCGGCTGTAGCCCAGAGACTGAAAGGCGGCGGCCAGGATGATGCTGACGGCGGCGATGGGGAAGGACAGGGCGGTGAGCCGCAGAGAGGGGATGCCCAGGTCCAGCGCGGCCTGACCGGCATCGAAGCAGAGGGTCAGCAGGGGCTCCACGGCCACGCTCAGCAGGATGGCACCGCCCAGAGCGATGCAGGTGGCCAGCGCGATGCCGAAGTTGATGGCCTGTCGGGCACGGGGCTTCTTTTTGGCGCCGTAGTTGTAGCTGGTAATGGCGATCAGAGCGTTGTTGATGCTGAAAATGGGCATGAACACGAAGGACTGGATCTTGAAGTAAGCGCCCAGCACCCAGACGGCGGTCTCGGACCAGAGCCGCAGGATGGCGTTGAGGCCCATGGACATAAGGCTGATGAGGGACTGCATCAGAATGGCGGGGACGGCGATGGTGCCGATCTCCCGGACCAGAGGCAGATGGAACCGGAAGCCATTCAAGGTGAGGGGCAGCTGGCGGCGGATGCGGAACAGCAGGAAAAGGCCCAGACAGGCACCTGCGATCTGGCCGATAACGGTGGCGATGGCCGCACCCTTGACCCCCATGCCCAGACGGAAGATGAAGATGGGGTCCAAAATCAGGTTCAGCACCGCGCCGGTGCCCTGGACGATCATGAAGCCCGCAGGGTGGCCGGTGGCCTGCAAAATGCGCTCCACGGGGAACTGGGTGCAGATGCCGAAGGAGAAGCAGCAGCAGATCTTCAGATACTCCGCACCCAGCACGGCCACCTCTGTGGTGTCGGTGCTGGAATGGAGGAAGGGCGCAGAGCCGAACAGGCCGAAGAGGAGGAACAGCACCCAGCAGGCGAAGAACAGGATGAAGCCGTGGAGGACCACGGAGACGGCCTGGTCCATTTTGCCCTCGCCCAGCCGCTTGGACAGGGTGGCGGCGAAGGCCACGCCGGTACCCACGCAGAAGGCGATCATCAGGGTCTGGATGGGGTAGGCGTAGGACAGGGCCAGAAAGGCTTCGTCGCTGATCCGGGCCACGAAGATGCTGTCCACCAGATTGTAGATGGCCTGCATGAGCATGGACAGCATGATGGGCCAGGACATGTGCAGCACTAACCGCTTGATGGGCATGGAGCCCAGGATATTTGTCTCTTGGGACAAGGAAACTCCTCCTTTGAAATTCAGCAAATAAAAAGGGGCTCCCGGTCCGGAGCCCACAGGAAATGCCCCGCAGTTTTACAGGAAAAGTGGGGAACATTTCGTATAAAGATAGTATAACAGGGGTAAAAACCAAAGTCAATCGGCAAAACAGAGGTGAAAAGTAAGAAAAATCACCAAAAATATACCGGTGGCATTTCCGGGGAAAATATGCTATCCTATTGAGTACCCGCCGGGAGGACCGGCAAAAAACTGGGAGGAAACAACCATGGAGAAAACCAAAAAGAACCTGTTTGGCCGTCTGACGGCCATGTTCATGACTCTGGCCCTGATGCTGTCCATGCTGGCGGCCTGCGGTGTGCCCACCGACGGATACCCGGGCGGCGGCACCCCCGGCGAGGAGCTGATGAGCATTCCGGAGTATTCCGGAACGCCCTACTATCTGGTCAACGGCAACCAGCCCTTCTTCACCGTGGACGATATCACAACCGAGGTCTTTGAGGAGTACAGCCCCCTGGACGAGCTGGGCCGCTGCGGCGTGGCCTACGCCAACATCTGCCCGGAGCTCCAGCCCACCGAGAAGCGGGGCGACATCGGCATGATACGCCCTTCCGGCTGGGTCACCGCTAAGTACGAGGATCTGGTGGAGGGCCAGTATCTCTACAACCGGAGCCACCTGATCGGCTTCCAGCTGGCCGGTGAGAACGCCAACGAGCGGAACCTGATCACCGGCACCCGGTACATGAACGCCACCGGCATGCTGCCCTTCGAAAATCTGGTGGACGACTACGTGGACGAGACCGGAAACCACGTGCTCTACCGGGTGACCCCTCTCTTTGAGGGTGATGAGCTGGTGGCTCGCGGCGTTCTGATGGAGGCCTACTCCGTGGAGGACGAGGGCGAGGGCGTCAGCTTCAACGCCTACATCTACAACGTCCAGCCCGGCGTGGAGATCGACTACGCCACCGGCAAGAGCTGGAGAGCCTCTGCTGACAGCCGGCCCTCCGACAACCAGACCTACATTCTGAACACCAGCAGCAAGAAGTTCCACCTGCCCGGCTGCTCCGGTGCCAAGAGTATCAGCGCCGATAACCGGGACGAGTTCACCGGCGACCGGGCGCTGCTGATCCAGCAGGGTTACACCCCCTGCGGCAAGTGCAAGCCCTAAATTAAATCAGAAAAGAGCGCACCCATTGGGTGCGCTCCTTTTTTATGGCGCATAAAAACTCCCCGGCTCTGACGAACA
>SAMEA104404100__coassemble_1887_pt1 | contig 17315 bp, 13 predicted proteins | sample SAMEA104404100__metabat2_low_PE_092 | metagenome-assembled genome bin SAMEA104404100 (sample SAMEA104404100) | Balaenoptera acutorostrata | reverse complement strand
GAAGAGTGAAGAGAGAAAAGATGCCCCGTGCGCAGAGCGCACGGGGCAAGAGGGGGTCGATCACGGTCCGGACCGGCGGGGGATATGGATGGTCAGCAGGATCTCCTCCTCGCTGTCCTCCCGGCGGCACCGGGCGTCCACCCCCGCTGACCGCATCAGGTCCAGACTGTGGCTGATGGTATTGAGGAAGAGGCGGACGTCCCGGACCACAAAGATGGGCTTCTTCCGGGGCTTGGGCGGCGGACCGGCCAGCAGCTGCTCCACCAGAGCCTCGGTTCGGGCCACGTTCAGATGCTGCTCCACCACCAGGGCGGCGGCCTCCCGCTGCAAGTCGGGAGAGGGGAGCCGCAGGAGGGCCCTTGCGTGGCGCTCGGTGGCTCCGCCGTCCCGGAGGAGGGACAGCACCTCCTCCGGCAGCTTCAGCAGGCGCAGCTTATTGGCCACGGCGGACTGGCTCTTTCCGATGCGCCGGGCCGTCTCCTCCTGGGACAGATGAAAGCCCTCCATCAGCTTCCGCAGGGCCAGGGCCTCCTCCCAGAAGTCCAGGTCCCGCCGCTGGAGGTTCTCCACCAACGCCAGCAGGGAGGAGGCCTCCCCGTCGGCCTGGACGGACAGACAGGGCACCTCATGGAGCCCCGCCAGCTTGGCCGCCCGCAGGCGGCGCTCCCCGGCGATCAGCTCCCAGCCGCCGTCCTCCCGTCTCCGGACCGTCAGCGGCTGGAGGATACCCAGCTCCTGGATGGACCGGGCCAGCTCCTCCAGCTCCGGCTGAGAGAACACCGTCCGGGGCTGGCCCGGATTGGGCCGGATGGCGTCCACCGGCAGGTGCATCACCCGCCCGCTCTCGTACATTCCCCGTCTGGGCAGCAGCCGCATATGGTGCGCCCCCTTTCCTTCCTTCTTTGTGCAGCCCGGTGGGGCCGCCTCTGCTCAGCTTCAGTTTACCAGATTATTCCAGAAAAGCCGTCGAACCAGAGCGGGCAGGAAAAATTTTCTTTTTTCTCCGCGCAGAGGGCCTATTTTTATAGTAAACCGTGCCTTCTCCTGCCGCCCCTCCCGGGTTTTGCAGTTTACAAAAATAAAAGTTGCAAAAAGGACTTGTCAAATCTTTTCCAAGCCGTTATAATAAATTGCAAGATAACAGAGGGCGAAGGCCCTCTTTTCCATGATTCGCACATGGAAACTCCCTTATTTTCATTTTGACCGCCCGAAATTCGGTTGTATGTGTGGCCGGGGGCAACTGGAAGGAGAAATTCAACATGAAACAAAAAAAGATGCCGCTGGCATTTTGGATCTTCATCGGCCTGCTGGTGGGTATTGCCGCCGGTGTGGGCCTGATGTACGTACCCGGCGGGCTGAACATCGCCAACGGTTACGTGAAGCCCTTCGGCACCATCTTCCTCAACCTGCTGAAATTCATCGTGGTGCCCATCGTCATGTTCTCCATCGCCTCCGGCGTCATCTCCATGCAGGATATCGGCCGGGTGGGCTCCGTGGGCGGTAAGACCGTGCTGTTCTATATGTGTACCACCGCCTTCGCCGTGGCTATGGCTCTGCTGCTGGCCACCGGCGCCAAGTCCTTCGGCCTGTTCCACGCTCTGAAAACCTCCGGTCTGGAGTTCGCTCCCCCTCAGGGCCAGAGCCTCATGACCACCATCGTGAACATCTTCCCCTCCAACGCCGTGGCACCTCTGGCTGAGGCCTCCATGCTCCAGGTCATCGTCATCTCCCTGTTCCTGGGCTTCGGCATCCTGCTGGCAGGGGAGAAGGGTTTGGTTGCCGCTCAGATCGTGGACTCCTTCAACGAGGTCTCCATGAAGATCATGGACCTGATCATCAAGCTGTCTCCCATCGGCGTGGCCTGCTTGATCTGCCCCGTCATCGTGGAGAACGGCCCCTCCATCGTGGCCGACCTGGTCACCGTCCTGCTGGTGGCCTACGTGGGCTACGCCCTCCACGCCATCATCGTCTACTCCCTGTCCGTGAAGGCTCTGGGCGGCGTGTCTCCCGCAGCCTTCTTCAAGGGCGTGGCTCCCGCCATGATGATGGCCTTCTCCTCCGCCTCCTCCGTGGGCACCCTGCCCTTCACCCTGGAGTGCACCGAGCGTCTGGGCGCACGCCGTGACGTGTCCTCCTTCGTCCTGCCTCTGGGCGCTACCATCAACATGGACGGCACCGCCATCTATCAGGGCGTCTGCGCCGTGTTCATCGCCTCCGCCTTCGGCATCGACCTGACCCTGGGCCAGATGATCACCATCGTTCTCACCGCCACCCTGGCCTCCATCGGCACCGCCGGCGTCCCCGGCGCTGGCATGGTCATGCTGGCCATGGTCCTCCAGTCCGTCAACATCCCCATCGAGGGCATCGCCCTGGTGGCCGGTATCGACCGGGTCTTTGACATGGGCCGTACCACCGTCAACATCACCGGCGACGCCGCCTGTGCCCTCATCGTCTCCAAGATGGAGGACAAGAAGGCCGCCCGCACCAAGGCCGCCCGCGGTTAATCAAAAAAATGAAAGTCCCTCCGCTCAGGCGGAGGGACTTCTTTTTTGAGTGAAAAGAGAAGAGAGAAAAGTGAACAGAAGCGGTGCGCCAAAGGCGCATTGGAATTTCGTCTGCGGACGGGACGAGGGAATGGGGCTTGCAGATGCGTCTTGTTCCCGTCTCTCATCCCCGCCCGTGGCGGCGCGTCCAAGCCTCCCCCTACGGGGGAGGTGGCACCAGTTCTCAAACTGGTGACGGAGAGGGGATGAACCGTTGCTGTATTTTCAAGTATCCCCTCTCAGTCGCCTCCGGCGACAGCTCCCCCCAAGGGGAGCCTTGGAACGGACGAGTTTTGTTTTATATGCAAAATCTATTTTTCAGTTTGTTTTACATCGCTTGTCCTAAAATTGCGGCCGCCATATATGGCGGCCCTACGGCGTTCACCGAAAATGCTGCCTAAAACCATGTAGGGCCGCGATATATCGCGGCCGCCCCCCGTCCCGCCGCGGCGCAATTCAAACCCGCGCGAAGCGCACCTTTTCTCTTCTCTCTTCACCTTTCACTCTTCTCTCAAAAAAGAGCCGCCCCGTGGGGCGGCTCTTTTTATTTTGCTTCTCTGCCTGCCAGTCCCATCTGGATCATCCGTCCGGCCAGGGCGGCCATCTCCTCCGGGGGCTCCGGGAAGCCCTTCTCCATCCAGACCCGGACCAGACCCACCATACCGGACACCACGAACTCCAGACAGTACACCGAGTTGCTGTCCTGGCCCAGCCCGAACAGCCCGGACCAGCGGTAGAGGCACCGGTCAAAGATCAGCTGGTTCAGCCCCAGCAGGAAGTGGTCCGTGGCCTGCCGCTCCAGAAAGACGGGGAGCAGGTCCCGGTTCTTGGCCACGAACTGAAACACGTCCGTCAGCACCGGGGTCAGGTCTTTCAGATCCTCCGGGCGGTAGCTGTCCAGCAGCTGGGTGATCTCCTCAAACAGCTCCTGCTCCATCTTCTCCATCATGTCGTACACGTCCCGGTAGTGGGCGTAGAAGGTCCCGCGGCTCAGGTCCGCCCGGTCGGTGAGCTCCTGCACCGTGATGGAACGGGCGTCCCTGGTCTCCAGCAGCTCCGTCAGGGCCTGCCGCAGCAGCATTCTGGTCCGCCGGACCCGGCGGTCCGGCTTTTTCTCTGTCATATGGGGCACCTCCCGAAAATTTGCAGTTCCTTTACAAAGTTATCAAACAGTTCTCCGGTTTCTGTCGGTTTTCAGACGGTAAACCGGGTTTTGTACCTTGCTGTTCCCTCTGAAATCATTATAATAAGAACTATAAAGTTAATCAACACTTGTTTGGTATCATACAGGAGGTCGGCATGGCATACATTTCTTTACAAAACGTGGTCAAGCGCTATCAGATGGGCGAGGTGGTCATCACCGCCGTCAACGACATCACCTTCGACATTCATAAGGGCGAGTTCGTCATCATCGTGGGCCCCTCCGGCGCAGGTAAAACCACGGTTCTGAATATTCTGGGCGGCATGGACGCCTGCAACGAGGGCACCATCACCGTGGACGGCCAGGAGGTCAGCAAGTACAACAGCAGACAGCTCACCACCTACCGCCGCCATGATATCGGCTTTGTATTCCAGTTCTACAATCTGGTGCAGAACTTAACAGCGCTGGAAAACGTGGAGCTGGCGGCTCAGATCTGCAAAAACCCCCTTCCGGCGGACGAGGTGCTGAAGCACGTGGGTCTGGCCGACCGGATGAACAACTTCCCGGCCCAGCTGTCCGGCGGCGAACAGCAGCGCGTGGCCATCGCCCGGGCTCTGGCCAAGAACCCCAAGCTGCTCCTGTGTGACGAGCCCACCGGCGCCCTGGACTACGTCACCGGCAAGTCCATTCTGAAGCTCTTACAGGACACCTGCCGCCAGCAGGGCATGACCGTGGTGGTCATCACCCACAACACCGCCATTGCGCCCATGGCGGACAAGGTCATTCACGTGAAGAACGGCAAGGTGGACAGCATTCAGCTCAATGAACACCCCATGCCCGTAGAGGAGATCGAGTGGTAATGAAACAGAAAAAATTCCGGTCCAAACGGAAGGGGAGGGCCCCCAACCGCCTGTTGACCGACGCCCTCCGGGAGATCAAAAACACCCGCAGCCGCTTTATTTCTCTGCTGGTGCTGTCGGCTCTGGCCGTCTGCTTTCTGGCCGGTCTGAGAGCCACCGCCCCGGATATGAAAATTTCCGCCGACCGCTATTTCGATGCCCAGCACCTGATGGACCTGCGGGTGGTGTCCACCCTGGGTCTGGGGCAGGAGGACGTGGACGCGCTGGCGGCCCAGTCCGGGGTCCGGGACGCAGAGGGCGCATACACCGTGGACGCCTACCTGCGGGCCCCGGAGAAGGACCACATTGTCAAGGTGCATTCCATCTCCGACCGGATCAACATCCCCCACCTCACCCAGGGCCGGATGCCCGTCCGGGCGGACGAGGTGTTGACCGAGGACATTTTCCTCAAGGACTCCGGGCTCAAGATCGGCGACACCATCGTCATGGAGACCGGCGAGGGGGCCTTTGAGGACGCGCTGACCCAGAGGGAATTTACCATCGTGGGCACGGCGGAGACGCCCCTGTACATCGCCGCCGAGCGGGGCAGCTCCTCTCTGGGCACGGGCCGGGTGGCCGCCTATGTGCTGGCCCTGCCCGAGGCCTTCCGGATGGACTACTTCACCGACGCCTATCTGCTGATGGAGGGCACCGAGGAGCTGCGCACCTACAGCGACGAGTACGACACCCTCATGGAGCAGTATGTGGATCAGCTGGAGCCTCTGGCCGAGGAGCGGGCTCCCCTGCGGAAGGATACTCTGCTGGCCGAGGCCGAGGAGGAGCTGGCCAAGCACCAGCAGGAGTTGGATGACGCAAAGGCTGAGGCCGAGGCCCAGCTGGCCGACGCCAAGGCCGAGTTGGACCAGGCCAAGAAGCAGCTGGATGAGGGCCGGAAGCAGTATCTGGACGGCCTCATTCAGTACAACGACGGTATGCTGCAATACCAGAACGGACTGCGGGACTATCAGAACGGCACCGCCGAATTGGAACGGCAGCTGGCGGCAGCCCGGCAGGAGATGGCCCAGGGCGAGGCCCAGCTGGCGGACGCAAAGCGTCAGCTGGAGGCGGGCCAGCCCGCATTGGATGCGGCCCGGGCTCAGCTGGACCAGGGCTGGGCCGCCTACCACGAGAATTACGCCCTGTACGACAGCGGCGTTCAGCAGTACGAGGCCGGATTGAAGCAGTACAACGAGGGTCTGGCCCAGTACAACGACGGTCTGAAGCAGATCGAGACGGGCCGGGCCCAGCTGGCCGAGGCCAAGAAACAGATCGACGAGAACGAGAAACAGCTGGCGGCAGGGGAGAAGCAGTTCGACCTCCTACTGGACACCCTGTGCAAGCTGGCCTTCCCCGACATGACCCCGGACACCCTGCTGGAGGCCCTGCGCACCGAGCAGAACCTCCCCGCAGACCGGCGGCCCGTCACCGACAAGCTGAACGGGATGCTGGTGGACACCCAGGACACCGCACAGAAGGTGGTCACCGGACTGCGGACCCTGCTGGAAAATCTCAAGGACGACCACGCCCAGCTGATCCTCCGGCTCACCGAGAAAAAGGCCGACTTCGAGGCCAAGCTGGCCGACCCCGGCCTGACCCAGCAGCAGCGGGCCGCCTATGAGTACGGTCTGAACGTGTGTGACCGACTGCTCAAGGGGCTGAACGGCTCCGCGCCCGCTCTGGACCTGCTGTACCGGCAGATTTTGGAGGAGTTGAAGCAGGCCGAGGAGCAGCTGTCCCAGCTGCCCGGCAATGCGGACGCGCTCCTGCTCACCGCCGACCAGCTGGAGCTGGGCCGGGCGGCTCTGGAGGAGGGCAAGAAGCAGTACGCCGAGGGCGTGGCCCAGCTGGATGAGGCCGAGGCCATGCTGAAAGAAAATAACCCCCAGCTGGACGAGGCCAAGAAGCAGCTGGACGCGAGTAAGGTCCAGCTGGATGACGCCAAGCGTCAGCTGGACAGCGGTCTGGCCGACCTGCTGGCGGGCGAGGAGCAGTACCGCTCCGGTGCTGACCAGGCCGCCGACGGCTGGCAGCAGTACTATCAGGGCGTGGCCCAGCTGGAGGCGGGCAAGCGGCAGCTGGCCGAGGAGACCGCCAAGGGTCAGGCCCAGCTGACCGAGGCCAAGTTCTCTCTGGAGGCGGCCAAGAAACAGCTGGACGACAGTAAAATCCAGCTGGCCGACGCCAAAAAGGGGCTGGACGCAGGTGAGGAGCAGTATATGGACGGCTACCGGGCCTACCTCCAGGCCAAGGAGGACGCAGAGCTCCAGATCCGGGACGCTCAGGACGAGCTGGACAAGGCCCGCCGGGACATCTCCAACATCGAGGACTGTCAGTGGTACCTGCTGGACCGGAACACCAATATGGGCTACGTCAGCTACTCCATGGACGCCGACCGCATGGGCAACCTGGCCGACGTGTTCCCCCTGATCTTCTTCCTGGTGGCGGCTCTGGTCTGTCTGACCACCATGACCCGTATGGTGGAGGAGCAGCGGGTGGCCATCGGCGGTCTGAAAGCTCTGGGCTACTCCAAGGGCGCCATCGCCATCAAGTATGTGGGCTACGGCTTCCTGGCCAGCACTCTGGGTGCCCTCATCGGTCTGGCCGTGGGCCTGACCCTGGTGCCCTGGATCATCTGCACCGCCTGGAACATCATGTACAAGACCGGCCCCATCTATTTCAGCACCGAGCCCTTCACCTCCACCGTGGCCTGTCTGGCCGCCATCGGAACGGTGACCCTCTCCGCCCTGGTGGCCTGCTTCAAGACCCTCACCGCCGTCCCCGCACAGCTCATGCGGCCCAAGGCTCCCCCTATGGGCAAGCGCATTTTGATGGAGCGCATCACCCCTCTGTGGCGGCGGCTGTCCTTCAACCATAAGATCACCCTGCGAAACCTGTTCCGCTATAAGCGCCGGTTCTGGATGACCGTCATCGGCATCGGCGGCTGTGCCGCCCTCATCGTCACCGCCTTCGGCCTGCGGGACTCCCTGCTCAACGTCATGGACAAGCAGTACGACGAGCTGTACACCTACACCGACCAGATCGGTCTGGTGGACAAGGTGACGGACGGCGAGCTCCGGGAGGTGGGCGAGCTGCTGGACAGCAACCAGCTGGTTGCCGCCTGGACCCCCGCCCGGTCCGAGATGGGCACCGCCGAGACCGACGCCTACACCCTGGACGTGAAGCTGAACGTCCTCAAGGACCATGATACGCTCTCCCGGTATATCAACCTGCGCCACCGCACCGACGACGCACCCGTCACCCTCCCCGACGACGGAGCCGTCATCACCGAGAAAATGGCCCTCCTGCTGGAGGTGGAGCCCGGGGACAGCTTCACCCTGGACAACGGCGACCGCCGGGTGGAGGTCAAGGTGGCCGACGTCATCGAGAACTACATCCAGCACCATATCTACATCAGCGACGCCTATTACGAAACCCTGTTCGGCGAGACCCCCGTCCACAACATCGTCTTTATCGACTGCCCCGGCGACGAGGCCAACAGCCAGAAGCTGGCCACCGACCTGATGGCTCTGGACGGCGTGACCTCCATCTCCCGCATGTCCGACACCCGGAAGGTCTTCGGCAGCAGTCTGGCCAGCGTGGACTATGCGGTGCTGCTCATCATCGTCTGTGCCGCCGCTTTGGCCTTCGTGGTGCTCTATAACCTGACCAATATCAACATCACCGAGCGGATGCGGGAGCTGGCCACCCTCAAGGTGCTGGGCTTCTACGACGGCGAGCTGTCCGCCTACGTCTACCGGGAAAACGTCATCCTCACCCTCTTCGGCGTGGGGCTGGGTATGTTCCTGGGCAAGCTGCTCCACCATTGGCTGATTTTGACGGTGGAAATTGATATGCTCATGTTCGGCAGAACGCTGGAGCCCGCAAGCTACCTGTGGGCCGTGGTCCTCACCACCATCTTCTCCCTGCTGGTCAACCTGGCCGCCCATTGGAAGCTGAAAAAACTGGATATGGTGGAGTCGTTGAAGACCGTCGAGTAAACCGAAACCAGCCGCCCGTATGGGCGGCTGGTTTTTTATTTGAGGGAGTTTCGCCCTGCGGGGCGAGGTACTTTTCAAACGATTGAAAAGTACCCAAAAGATCGCCGGGGGCAGTGCCGAAAACACTCCCGTGTTTTCAATGGCACCGTCCCCGGACCCCCGAAGAACGGGCTGTAGACGGTGGGTGGGGTTTTCGATGGGCTGTAAAATCTGCCAAATCGACAGCTGCGCACCCACTTGGGCAGAAATCACGGGCATTATTTTACGGGAGTAACATGATCCGCCCGCCGGGGCCATGCAAAGACTATAACAGGAGCGTTTTTCGATGGCTGGCCCGCCGGCACCGCCCGTCATACCAACCATTCAACGGAGCATTTTCAATAACAGTAAACTCCCGTCCGCAGACGAAAAGCCTCCCCTGTGCAAGGGGAGGTGGCCCAAAGGGCCGGAGGGGTTGTCGCTTTCCGGTCACGTACAATCCCCCAGTCAGCAAGCTGACAGCCCCCTTTACACAAGGGGGCCTTTCCCGTGCGCGGGGACGAAAGGAAACCCCTCTCAGTCGGCTCCGCCGACAGCTCCCCCCCAAGGGGAGCCTTGGATGCGCCCGCCACGGGCGGGGACGAGGGACGGGATTTGCAGAAACGTACAAGAAAGCGCCGTTCCAAGCCTCCCCCTGCGGGGGAGGTGGCAAAAAGGCTCTTCGGAACCTTTTTGACGGAGAGGGGATGTTCCCTCGTCCCGTCCGCAGACGAAAAGCCTCCCCTGTGCAAGGGGAGGTGGCCCGAAGGGCCGGAGGGGTTGTCGCTTTCCGGTCACATACAATCCCCCAGTCAGCAAGCTGACAGCCCCCTTTACACAAGGGGGCCTTTCCCGTGCGCGGGGACGAGGGCGGCTTTCTCTCCAAATACCGAAATCAGTCTGAAACTCTCCTGTTTCGGTTTCCGGGGTCCGTTTCCGTCTTGTATTCCCGAAAAGACGGTGCTACTCTTACGTTAAGAGGTGTTTTTTATGGGAAAGAAGAAAGAAAACTTAGTGATCGCCGACTTTTCACCGAAAATTCTCCGGCTTCTGGGGCAGGAGAGGGGAGAGGCCGCAGTTCAGCAAGCCCGGGCCCGCTTTGCCCGGCTGTGTACCGAGAACGCCGCCGACCCCAAGGCGCTGAAGCCCCACACGGAGGCGCGCATTTTCCCCACCATCGCCTTTCACGAGGCCTTACAGGCGGCGGGTCTGAGCCGGGAGGACTCCGCCAAGTTCCTCTATGACGCCTGGGCCGATCTGGCGGACCGGCAGGTGGCCCCTCTGCGGAAGCTGATGAAGTTCCCCGGCCTGTACCGGCTGATGCCTGCGGGCTGGCACGTGGTCACCCGGCTGAGCTACGGTGAGAACGCCGGGTTCCGGTTCCGCTTCTACAAGGTGGGCGGAAAACGGGTGAAGTTCGACATGCTCCAATGTCCCTACTGCCAGGTGTGCAAGAAGTACGGCTGTCCCGAGCTCGTCACCGCCTTCTGCCACACCGACGACATTTCAAACGAGAACCTCCACCCCAAGCTGGTCTGGAACCGGAGTAAAACTCTGGGCGAGGGCGGGGACTGCTGTGACTTCGATGTGATCGTAAAATAAACCGCTTTATGGTACTTTCCCTATATTTTTCACAATTTCGGTCTGCCTCCTTGTGGACTTTATATGAATACAGGTGTATACTGTTAACAACTCAATTCTAAGGCCCCGGTTCAGTTGAAAAGGAGGAACAACTATGATCTACAAGGCTACCCGTGAGATCGAAAAGGCCATGAAGGCCGACGAGCTGCACTATGAGATCGACGAGACCGAGCATACCAGCGTGGTGAGCGTCGGCTTCGACGGCAAGGTCGCCAAGAATCTGACCGTTCGTTTTATCTCCCGAGATAATGACAACGATTTCTCTGTCCGGTGCTTCTCCATCGCCAATACCCCCGAGGAGAAGATGGATGCCGTGCTGAAGGCCGTCAACGAGGCCAACGATCAGTACCGCTATGCCAAGTTCATCGTGGACAATGACAATGACATCAATGCCGAGTACGACTTCCCCGTGGCCGGCGACAATGTGGGTGAGGCCGCCGCCGAGATCCTGATCCGCTTCGCCGACATCATCGACAAGTGCTACCCCACATTCATGGCCGCCATCTGGGGCTGAGCCGCTGACTGTACTGACCATAAGGAGGAATAACTATGATCTATCAGGCTACCCGTGAGATCGAGCGTGCCATGAAGGCCCAGGATCTGCACTGCTCCATCCATGAGACCTCTTCTTCCAGCATCGTGGAAGTGGGCTTCAACGGCAAGGTCGCCAAGAAAATGACCATCCGCTTCATCTCCCGTGACGACGACAACGATTTCGCCGCCCGCTGCTTCGCCATCGTCAACGTCCCCGAGGACAAGCTGACCAAGCTGCGCCGTGTCGTCAACGGTCTGAACAACGAGTACCGCTTCCTCAAGTTCATCATCGACGAGGACAACGACCTGAACGTGGAGTTTGACTTCCCCGTCAAGGGCGAAAGCGTGGGCCCCGCCGCCGTGGAGATCCTGATCCGGACCTCCAATATCCTGGACGACTGCTACCCCAAGCTTATGTCCGCCATCTGGGCCTGAGCCTGTCTGTCTGCATCAAAAAAGAGCGGCCCGGACGGGCCGCTCTTGTCGTATATAAAGCAAAAAGCGATCCGCTCTGCTTTCGGACCGCTCAAGGCTCTCAGAACAAGCCGACGGGAACGACCGCCGGGGTTTGTTCTCTATCATGACGGAGGTAAAATGAAAAGAAAAACTCTGTCTTGCAAGTATGAGTATATCGGAGGGATGTTACAAAAGTTCTTGCGAATTGTTACAAAAGAATTAAATATTCCCTTTATCCCCGGAGATTTTCAAAAAAATCCGTTAGGATGGCCTCACATTCCGCCACCAGAGGCCCCTGATAGATGCGGGGATGGTGGTTGAAACGCTCCTCAAACAGGTTCAGCACAGAGCCGCAGCAGCCGGACTTCTCCTCCTTGGCCCCGTAGCGCACGCAGTCGATGCGGGAGTTCACAATGCCGCCCGCGCACATGGGGCAGGGCTCCAGGGTCACGTACAGGGTACAGCCCGACAGCCGCCAGGTGTTTAAGTTTGCGCAGGCCTCCCGGATGGCCTCCAGCTCCGCGTGGGCCGTGGCGTCGCCCCGCTCTTCTCTCCGGTTCCGGCCCCGGCCGATCACCTGGCCGTCCTTCACGATCACACAGCCCACCGGCACGTCGCCGTCCAAGGCCGCCTCTTTCGCCAGAGCAAGGGCCATTCTCATATACTTCTCGTGGTCCATGGGTTCACCTCGTTTTTGTTTTCAGTTTATCAAATAGGGGAGAGATTGGCAAGGGCGGGCCGCCAAAGGCGGCAGAGAAAAGAGAAAAGTGAAGCGTGAAAAGAAGCGGTGCGCCAAAGGCGCATTTGAAATCCGCGGGTTGGGGACGAGATGAAAAGCCTCCCCTTTACAAGGGGAGGGGGACCGCTTGCGGTGGAAGGGTTTCCATGGGCCGTTCTTTGACCATCTCTCAAGCAGAACAGCCCATGCAGGTCACAACCCTTCCGCCCCTCCGGGCCACCTCCCCTTACACAGGGGAGGCTTTTTCGTCTGCGGACGGGACGAGAGTTTACTGTTACTGAAAATGTGCTGTTGAATGATTGGCAGAACGGGCGGTGCCGGCGGGCCACCCATCGAAGAACGCTTCCGGTGTAGTCTTTGCATGGCCCCGGCGGGTGGATCATGTTACTCCCGTAAAATGCCCGTGCTTTCTGCCCACGGTGGAGCGTAGCTGTCGATTTGGCAGATTTTGCAGCCCATCGAAAACCCCACCCACCGCCAACACCCCCCAAAGGGACCCCAAACACAACCCAACGCAGTGGTTGTGTTTGGGAGAGGAGGAGCGACGGAGTGAGGGAGCAATCCCACTATACGGTGTGGGATTGCGGACGATACGCAGTCCGCGACGACGAGGTCCGGGGAAAACGCCATTGAAAACACGGGAGTGTTTTCGGCGTTGTCTCCGGCGATCTTTTGGTTCCTTTTCAATCGCTTGAAAAGTACCTCGCCCTCGCAAGGGCGAACCCTAAAAAAACACCCCCGAACCTTGCGGTTCGGGGGTGCAGTATTTCCTCGGAAAAGCGGCTTAGTAAGCCAGCTTGTTCTCCAGCCAGGACTTCAGCTCGGAGATGGGCACGCGGACCTGCTCCATGGTGTCGCGGTCACGGATGGTGACGGCGTTGTCAGCGGGAGTCTTGTCGTCGCCCACGGTCTCGAAATCGACGGTGATGCAGTAGGGAGTACCGATCTCGTCCTGACGGCGGTAGCGCTTGCCGATGGAGCCGGCGTCGTCGTAGTCCACCATGAAGTACTTGGACAGCTCGGCCTGGATCTCGCGGCCCTTGGCGGACAGCTTCTTGGACAGAGGCAGAATGGCGGCCTTGATGGGGGCCAGAGCGGGGTGGAAGTGCATAACGGTACGGACGTCGTTCTTGGCCTCGTCCACGACCTCCTCGTCGTAGGCCTCGCACAGGAAGGCCAGCACCATACGGTCGGCACCCAGAGAGGGCTCCACCACGTAGGGGACGTAGTGCTTGTTCTCCTCCTGGTCGAAGTAGGTCATGTCCTTGCCGGAGGTGTTCTGGTGCTGGGTCAGGTCGTAGTCGGTACGGCTGGCCACGCCCCACAGCTCGCCCCAGCCGAAGGGGAACATGAACTCGAAGTCGGTGGTAGCCTTGGAGTAGAAGCACAGCTCCTCGGGATCGTGGTCACGGAGACGCAGGTCCTCCTCACGCATGCCCAGGTCCATCAGCCAGTCGCGGCAGAAGGAGCGCCAATACTGGAACCACTCGTCCTCGGTGCCGGGCTTGCAGAAGAACTCCAGCTCCATCTGCTCGAACTCACGGGTACGGAAGGTGAAGTTGCCGGGAGTGATCTCGTTACGGAAGGACTTGCCGATCTGGCAGACGCCGAAGGGCAGCTTCTTCCGGGTGGTGCGCTGCACGTTCTGGAAGTTGACGAAAATGCCCTGAGCGGTCTCGGGACGCAGGTACACGGTGTTCTTGGCGTCCTCGGTAACACCCTGGAAGGTCTTGAACATCAGGTTGAACTGACGGATGTCGGTGAAGTTGTGCTTGCCGCAGGAGGGGCAGTTGATCTCGTGCTCGTCGATGAACTGCTTCATCTCCTCCTGGGAGAAGGCGTCAACAGACTTTTCCAGCTCGAACTTGTTCTCAAAGGCCCAGTCCTCGATCAGCTTGTCGGCGCGGAAGCGCTCCTTGCACTCCTTGCAGTCCATCAGAGGATCGGAGAAGCCGCCCAGATGGCCGGAGGCCACCCAGGTCTGGGGGTTCATCAGGATGGCGGCGTCCAGACCCACGTTGTAGGGGTTCTCCTGGACGAACTTCTTCCACCATGCCTTCTTGACGTTGTTCTTCAGCTCAACGCCCAGAGGACCGTAGTCCCAGGTGTTGGCCAGACCGCCGTAGATCTCGCTGCCGGCGTAAACGAAGCCGCGGCCCTTACACAGAGCGACGACTTTTTCCATGGTCTTTTCGCTGTTCTTCATGGTAAAAAGCTCCTTTTGTCATAAATTTGGCTCAGGACGAACAATGCGGCACGTATGCCGTAAAAGGCGGCACGAATGAGAATGAGCAAGAGCGATCTGCGAGGAATTTTGTGTTGGAACAAGGCGGGGCTGTGCAGGAATCCTTGGTGGATTTCAAACAGTCACAACGCAGTTCCGACGCAAAAGGACCGCAGAGCGCCGAAGCTCAGGCTCGTGAGGGCCGCTAAAATAAAAAACGCCCAGAACCTAGTCAAAATAGGTTCAGGGCGAACAAAATGTCCGTGGTTCCACCTGAATTCGTGTCTGGCTGACACGCACTCTGACCCGATAACGGCGGGCTGCCGTCTGCCCATTTCCGGGCCGCCGCTCCAGAGTGCCTTCCCACCGTGCCGTCGGAGGACTTTCACCGGCCGTCCTCTCTCTGATGCCGGGCTTCGGGGTACTGTTCCCTGTCTTAGCGTTTGAACTATATGGATTCTATTACAGATTCCGGGCGGTGTCAAGGGAATTGTGGGCTTTCTCCCGTTCTCTGCGTCCTTTTTTGAGGGAGAGGCTTCAATAGACGCCGCCCCGCCGTCCGCAGACGGCGCGTCCAAGCCTCCCCTTGGGGGAGCCGACTGAGAGGGGATATTTGAATATACCGTCCGCTGTTTCATCCCCTCTCCGCCCCAGTGTGCGCACTGGGCCACCTCCCCCGTAGGGGGAGGCTTGGCACGGCGGTTTTCGATTGATTCTGCACTCTGATTCATAGTGCGTTTTAAGAGGACTTTCCAGAAACCTGCGGCCGCCATATATGGCGGCCCTACGGCGTTCATCGGACATACAGCCTAAAACAATGTAGGGCCGCGATATATCGCGGCCGCGCCTCCGTCCCTCGTCCCGTCCGCAGGCGAAAAAGCCTCCCCTTTACAAGGGGAGGGGGACCGCTTGCGGTGGAAGGGTTTCGATTGTTCGTTCTTTGACCATCTCTCAAGCAAAACTGTTCGTACCGGTTACAATCCCCCTCGTCGTCGCGGACTGCGTATCGTCCGCAATCCCACACCGTATTGTGGGATTGCTCCCTCGCTCCCGCAGGAGCGAAAAACCTCCCCCGGCAGAGCCGGGGGAGGTTCGATTCATTCCTGATTTTCCGCTGTTTTGGAGGCCTCCGGGACCACCTCATGCTCCCGGTAATACTGTGCGCCCTTGAACCGGCGGAGGAACTCCGCCTCGTCGGGTGCCAGAGCGGCCACGATCTCGCCGTCCTTCAGATAGCGGTCCAGCACGTGGACGGTGGGAGTGATCTCCCGCATCTCCCGGGACAGCTGCATGAAGGCGGGACCCTCCCAGCCGCACAGGTCGAAGAGCTTGGACATGAGGAAGGCAGGGGAGCAGTCGCCGCCCTCGCCTACGAAGTCGTTGCCCAGCACCTCTTTTGCGGCAGAATTGGCCCAGATCAGATAGGGGGTGGTGTAGTAGTCGTAGAAGCCCTGGGTGGTGGACAGGTCGAAGTCGATGCCCATCTCGTTGTAGCCGGTGTTGCCGTTGCCGCCCCAGGGCTTGTGGTCGCCGAAGAGGACCAGCACCACGGGCTCCCGCATGGCCTCCAGCTCATCCCGCATGGCGGTCATGATGCCGATGGTGTTGTCGATGCCGTGGAGGTAGTTATTGAAGATGTTGCAGGACTCCTGACCCATGCCGGTGGAGGCGGGGGTGATGTACTCGGTGCCCAGAGGGAACTGTGTCTCATAGGGGCCGTGGTTCTGGATGGACACGGAGAAGGAGAAGGCGGGGCCGTTGGCCACGTGGCTGCCCAGCTCGTTGAGCAGGTCCCGGACGATGAGCTGGTCGGAGTTGAGGAATGCGCTGGCCATGGTCAGCTTGTCGGCGTAGCGGTTTTCGATGAACCAGTACTGGTCGAAGCCCAGATACTGATTGACGTTCACCCGGTTATAGAACCAGTCGTTGCCGGGGTGGATGCCGAAGGTCTGGTAGCCCTGGTCCTTGAAGTACCAGACGTAGGAGTCCACGATGGACCGGAACTCGTCGTGCTGGGTGTAGCCGGTGAGGAAGGCCCACTCGCTGTCCACGGTGCCGCCTGCGAAGATGTTGGTGGTCAGGTTGCCGTGGACGGACTGCTGTTCAAACTCGTGCCAGGGGGCGTAGATCTCCTGGACGGCGGGCTGGTCCGCCATCATGGGGAAGTCGGTGAAGTCGGAGAAGGCCTCCAGCATGATGCCCATGACGGCGACTTTCTTGTCCTCGGGGATGTCGGCGTCCTGGTACTTGTTCAGCAGCTGGATGGCGTCGCCCTCGTCGTAACCCTCGGGGGGTACGGGGAACATGTCCCTAAAACTGTAGAGGAAGGGGTAGATACAGCCCTTGGAGGCGAACACCTCGGTGGCGGACATGGGGTTGACCCAGTGGTGCTCCACGGCGATATCGTTGACGGCCTTGTCGTAGACCTGTTTGTTCATGTAGATGCCGGTCATGGAGCCGGCGGCCAGAGCCACGCAGACCACCGTGCCGAGGACGCGGCGCTTCCATCCCTTCTTGCCGTTGGGCAGAAAGAACTTGGCGAAGAGCAGACCACCGATGAGGCAGACGATGGCGAACCAGACCAGCCAGGTGAAGTCCAGGGTGTAGGAGCCGGTGACGCCGCCCGCCTCAGACACCAGCCGCAGGTCCACGGCCAGCAGAGGGTCGGAGCGCAGCCGGATCTTGAAATAGCTCACCAGGGACACGCCCACCACCGGGAGATAGGAACCTAAAAAAGCGGCCCAGGGGCGGCGGAACAGGAAGTAGAAGAGCCAGATCAGCAGAACGCCGGGAAAGAGGTTCAGCAGAACGAGCTCCGGGTTCAGAAAGTAGGACAGGAAAATTTTCGTGGAGGGCAGCTTCAGATAGGCAGTGGCGCCCAGGGCCAGGTTCAGCAGGCCCACGCCGATACCCAGCAGGGTCAGCATGGTAATGCGCCAGGCGGGATGGAAAAACAGCATCCCGTGCCGGGGACTTTTTCCGGGTTTGGTGTGGGGTTTCTTTTCTAATGTTTCAGCCATATTTTAACCTCGTTTTCTTGAAAAGGATGGGTTTCTCCTATAAAACACAGGGTATTATAGCACATGCGGAAGAAAAAGGAAAGGGGAAAGGTTTGGAAGGGG